>Ga0265798_10000639_pt1 | contig 57098 bp, 63 predicted proteins | sample P3T30metagenome_FD_192430 | JGI IMG/M metagenome (GOLD analysis project Ga0265798, IMG submission 192430) | Plant litter microbial communities from East Loma Ridge, Irvine, California - P3 T30 | ecosystem: Environmental > Terrestrial > Plant litter > Unclassified | place: USA: California... | reverse complement strand
CTAAATCCAATGTTTGCTACATGTACATCGCAGACCGACTTCACCAAACAAATACAAATCGTTGGTAGAAAATCTCATCAGCCCGCTTCCCCCGGAGTCATATAAACATCCGTCAATTCCTGCTCCTTTCAGAGAGACGTCCGAACAAACACCACCTTCTCCAAAGTCGACCTCAATACCCGCGCTAAATTGAACAGCGTCACGCCGTCCTCGTTTGTTACCCATTCACGCCACGGCGCGTCTGAAGGAGTCCACTTGCAGCAGATGGCGATCTTGCGCGCTCTAGGTAGACACACGAGCATTGTTCCCACTATCCTCCGGCACAGCGCCCGTGCGGATGTGTTGTCTTTTTGCCTAGCTCTTCATTGGTGTTGAATTGCAGATATTGGCTACTGCAAGACGTGTCTATGTCTGTGCAGTTTTCGTTGATCAAGTCAAGGTAGTTGTGCAGGTTTTTGATTATGGGGTGGAAGAGTACGACCTGTTCACTGGCATCGATGTCACCTTCTTCATCGTCACTCTCATCTTAGTCGTCATCCTCTCTTCCTTCTCCTGGGCACAATATGCAAGATACTACACCAAGGCCGTACTTAGACCCGAGAACCCTCAAAGCAACATCTTCTTCCTCTAGTCGCTTCACATGGAACGTGATCGTCACTATAGGTGTATCCTCTCTTACTTCGCCGCGACTCGCCAAGAAGAGCGCTTCCTTCAGTATGGAGTACTGGCTTGGACAGTATACATACCACACTCGGCTGACTTTCCTGCATTGCATGAGGTCGCTGAATGGCAGGTAGGCGAAGATCAGCTGGAAGATTTCACCGGGTAGATGTGGGCTGGCCTTCTCGTCTGGGTGGCAGGTCTTCTGTTTCCGATTGTTGTTCCTTGGTTTCTTTAGGGGGCGCATAGCGAGCCAGGGATGGAGCTTGCGGCTACAGGCGGGCGATGGGCACGGTTACATATTGTGAGAGTTGGGTTTGTAAACCATATCGAGGTGTCCAGTCACTTCTGGAGAGCGCTGTGACGGTCCACTCATCCTCATCACTTGTCGTTCGTGACGCTGGTAGTACTTGCTGGTCAATCCGCTGGCCAATTCGTGTGTACTTGATGCGTGACATGCGTGCCACTCGTATATTCATACACATTGTCGCTATGCCTTTCCGTAACGCCATGCCCAGGGTATATGATTCGAACCACTCCTTCCCGTGCCTTCACAGATTTCTACTCCTCCTCATGCCTTCTCACATTCCTATCCCTACTCCAACTCAATCCCCTCCCTCTCCGCCGCCGACACAATAAAGTTCCTCGTCTTCGCATCCGGCGCCAAATCCAGCGCGACATGCTCATCCCTATCCCTAACATCCCACTCCGCCCCACTCGTCAACAGCACCAACGCCGCATCCCCATGCCCCTCACTGACAGCATGATGCAGCGCCGTCATACCATCCACATCTGTCGCATTCAACGGACTCTTCGCATCCAGCAGCGCCTTGATCATCGGCGCATTCCCCGCCGCGGCCGCACGATGAAGCGGCAATTGTCCGCGCCGGTCTTTTATGCGTGCGCTGGCCGGCGGCTTTTGTGCGAGTAGCGTGCGCGCGATGTCGAGGTTGGATTTGGAGGCGCAGAAGTGCAGCGCGGTTTGGCCGGCGGTGTTTTTGGCGTTGGGGTCCGCGTCTTTGGAGAGGAGGAGGTCGACGATGGGTTCGGCGTCGTGGCGTGAGCTGCACATCATGAGCGCGGTCCAGCCGGAGCCGTCGGTCGCGTCGACGTCGAAGCCTTTGAGCTGGACGAGGGTTCGCACGATGGGGAGGTGGTTGTAGGATACGGCCCAGTGGAGGGGCAGGCGGTCGTCTGGGTCACGGAGGGAGGCGAGTTTGGGGTTGGCGGCGAGGAGGGAGTCGACTCGCTGGGCTGCTGAGCGTCAGCGTGGTTGTAGATAACGTAAGATATTGAGCGTACTTTGCCCCTCGCGACAGGCCTCGTGTATTGCATATTTTGCTTTATAGTCTTCCATTGTTGTGTGTGTGAGGTGATTAGGTGGTTAAGTGGTCGTCTTCGTGAAGTCAAGTGGACCCCACACCGAGGCACGACCCACTCGCACTTCAAGTACTTCACCTTCATCACCAAATACAATAATACACAATCATATAGATAAGACCAAGACGGAGATTAGGCGAGTCCAGATGAATCGAGTCAACTTATGGAGACCTCTTATCAATCGCTTTGATCGGCTTCCGAGCTGATGCGTCCCACGAGCTTGATGCAACTTATAGCTATGCCAGGTGATAGACCAGTTAAAAAAGGACTTATGTCACCTGGTACACCTCCTGTTACTACTTTGTCTACAGATTATAGCCCTACTATTACGTGCGTAGAGCCAGCCTAAGGCAACCTGCTTACAACAAATAGCTACAACAAGAAACAAGAAACAAGAAACAAGAAACAAGAAACAGGAAGCGAGCAACGAGCAACGCTAGATAAGGGATTGTACTGCCCGTTATCACTCTGGATGGCCTATTATCAATCTATAAACCCTTGTACTACGATACAGACGTGCTTTCGTTCTAAGAGCGTTAAATTACAGGCACAGACACAAAACTGACAATGTTTACTGCAAGGGCTACAAATGATATTAATATGCAAGAGTAAGAGGCGGGTATAGAGACAGTCCAGGAGAGCATTCTATTAAGGTTTTAAACTTTCCAATGCCGTTCCGCAGGATTTGAGCATCTTGTAATAGATGTGTAGATAGATGAACTAACACAACAATCATGTTGCGACACACTACCTAAACAGGTCGCTCAGTCAAGTTACGCAACAAATTCGGCTACTTTATTCACTAGCTATCGAGTCTACCACATTGCTAGGGCGGCCCTTGTGGGAATAATTTGATCGACTCGAGCACAGATTCCTGAATGTCGAAGGGAGCAACGACACGGTCGACTAAATGTTTGAGAAGTAGAGTTTCATTCCTCGTGAGCCATCATTGAGACGATTTACATGTTTCTACTACGAGTAATGTCTTAGTCGCCTTGCAATATGACTTCGATAACGACTTTGCGCCGCCAGGCTATACTCTAAGATCGAATGATGGAAGTAATCCCAGCTAAGAACCGATAATGGCGTCCAGATCCCGCTTGGACATTGACTCCGTATCCTTGCCATCAACAGCAAAAGTCAGCGCAGAAACCGTGACGGCTCCAGCGAATGTCTGCGAGACAGTCGGTTTAAGCGACACAGAAATATCCCGGTACCTATTGCCCACCAAAGTCGTCGTTGTGTTGCCGAACTGCAAAATGCCGGGCGCTTGCAATTCAAGCTCATGTATGTGCATGCCCTCCTCACGATAAATCTCTTGGGAAACGACTTGGAACTCTCGCGGAGACTGGCGCTGAGCGATGATGTTCAAAACTCGTCCACGGCCCTGCGGATGATGACAGAGGACTGCTAGAGGTACTGTTGTATGAGTGAACGCAATGGAAAATCTCATGACCAGCACCATGGGATATCCGTCCCAGCTGTAGCGCTGCGGCTTGAGAAACAGCCTGTCGCTCTCGTCCCACAATGCTTCGGGATATGTGTGAGTTAATTTGGCGAAGGAATTTAGCGGCACCCGTAGAGCGTGCCATCGATTTTCCTGTGCGCCGCGCGTGGCGGCATTTGGATCTAGGAGTATGCACGTTTCGCTGACCTCGTACACGCGCAGAATTTGCAAGTCCGTTTCAATACCGAAGTAACCGTCCCGACAGAATAGCTTGGGCCCAATCTTACGAAGGACAATCCCTCCGTTAGCGATAGGCAAGGACCCGGGCTTTTCGTTTACTTTCCCTAGAAAAATGAAATAGACGATTATCTTCCCATGTCCGAAGTTCTTCTGAGCAGTCCGCAACGGGACATCGCCAGAAAGTATCAGACCTTTATTGGTGAGAGAAAATTCTGCAAAGTCTTGCGGGTAAGATGAGATCCTGCTCAGCTCAAACGCGGCAGGCGAAGGCGCTAGGGGACCGACTAAATGTGGTTGTTCTATATCAGATCCGAGCGGAGTGCCCCATGCAAAGATGGTCAAATCATTGTTCCGTTTGATAATTTCTTCCTGGAGACGCAGAAATGCTTTTTTACCCTCGCCGTAGATCAAAGGCATGCTGACGTCGAAAATTCCGAGCATGGAGTATGCCCTATCCTCGACGCGCTTCGTTTGCCGTCGGGCAGCCCAGGACATTCTCGTAGCGACGGAGATAGAGTATAGATCTCCACCTTGCAGGTCTGACCTCGCCACTCCAGTGATGCTTGCTAGTCCCTCGGCGAGCGAGTGCTTGCTGCCAATACAAGCTCCCCCGACATCGTAGAACTCTACAATGTCAGGAGCTAGGAGTTCTTGCAACGTCCAGCCTCGTGTGAACCAGCGGCATCGAGGGAGATCGACCTGAAGCTGAGCGCGTGGCTGCAGGTCCATGAGCGTTACATAGCACACGGCAGCTTGCTTGTACCACTGGAACATGGAGTTGATGGACTCTGTGAGTTCGGCGCTGCTGGATTTATCGATACAGCAGGTGTCCACCTAGAACAAAGTTAGTTGTCGTTTTTAAAGACTGGTAGGATCACGCCAGTTCGTTACCCAAAAATATTCCAATTCGTCTATAGAAGCCCTTCTTGCACAGAACCGGATCTTCTGGTACCCGATCTTGTCCTTGCCGACTTGATTGACCATGTCATGGTATGTAACTTCTTCATCGTCTGCTCCCCAGGTGTGCGACAGAATTGCGTAGGGTGGTATGTCCTGGCCGGTGAACTCGACAAGGCTGAACTGGTCTTCGCCATCGACGCGCAAGAGCCGCATCGTAGAAGAGAGAAGAGTGGACTACGATGATATTTTACTGTAACAATATGATATTGCTGCGGCGCACGACCGACATACAGGCTACATAGAACATAGAGGCAGGACGATGTATGAGAGGTGAGCGGGGTCGTCGTAAGGCTATAGCCACGCCACGGCATCGAGCTGTAGTCTGTCAGCCACAAGCGAGATGTGCAAGGATCGTAGGTATAGCTGAAGACTTCAAAGCCACCAAAACCAAAGCGGCGTATTGACCATATATCCATTCCTCACAACTCTGATTTATCCCACGCTTCCTCTGCCTCCCCCATCTGTCGTCTCTGCCAATTCATGAAATGGTACAGGAACGCTGGCCGTATCTGGAGCACACCCACAAATCCCAAAAAAATCATGAGAAGCATTCCAAACCCAACACCTACAAGAACGGCGTCCTGCTGTCGACTGATCTTCCTGAACCACGCCTTGGTGTCTTCTGCAGCAAGATTCTGGTCCAGCGCACGCCGAGCACTCAATAACCCCGGCAGGCCATCGAGCGACTGTATGTTTGATCGCTTCTGATAGTCCATGAGTTCTTGCTTTTCGAGCATTTTGCGCGCCCAGTTGTCCATCGTTTCGCGCGGCTTCCAGCCATCGTTGGCATTAGTATCTTCATCGTGCTCGACGATAGTAGTAGCATCTTCCGTCGGATTGGCTGCTCCATTGCTCATAATCGGCACCCCAAATCCACAGCTCGTCTGCACCTTCTTGACTTTGAGCACAATGATCGCCCTGGCACCAGTGAGGTCGATATCATCTCCGTTCTCAGTTGCCATCCTGGCTCTTAATTCCTGGTAATGCTGATCCCACTTCTCGACGACACGGCCTTTGCAGAACAGCCTCATGATTTGCGGCGATGACCCGAAGGAGCAGAACATGACTGTCACACGTCCATTCTCATAGACGTGGGCGATGGTTTCACAGCCGCTGCCCGTGGCGTCCATATAAGCGACTGTGTTTGGGCCAAGGACGCAGAAACTGCGGGATGGGTGACCTTTGGGCGAGACGTTGACATGGTCGCCCGCCCACGGCGCGCTAGCAACGAAGAAAAGGGGTTGTCTGGTGATGAACTCGACGTGATTCTCGTCGAGGGCCGGGTAGAATTTCACCATTGGAATGTTGCTTCGGGTGAAGCGATGCGAAGATGTAGTGTACGCTAAGCTGATAGTCCACTAGATATGGGAATTTCAGAAGCGGCTGTGTAACGTAGCGGTTGAGCGTGGTCGTCCTGCAATGAGAAGCGTGAATGTTAGAGTGTTCTCTAGAAAATGGTGTTGAGGGCAACAGTTCAGCAGCGCGAGACTTCGATTTTGATGTTGATAACAAGTTGGTAGAACAGTCAGCGATTTCAAGCTGGTAACTAGTGTACTCTTGTGCTTATTCAGCAGTGATAGGCCCAAAACGACTAGCTTGATTAACGTTTTTAAAGATACCATGGTACGAGCAAGTGCTGATTTCTCGAAGAACTGAGATAAGGATGCCTATAGCCGGTCGAAAACTTTGCAACATATCTACTACCATTTTGCAATTCGTGGGCCCTATGATTGCGTTCTTCAGCAAGAACGCTAAAGCTCGCTTACATAATACAGTTTTTCTGAACTCGACGAACTTTCTGGCGCGAATGTCGCAAGACACGTTCCAAGCCTCCACAGCTTTCACGACCTTGACAAACTACCCACATTAGATTCGCGAGCGTATCACGCGCGATTGAATCACTGTCTTAGCAAAGCTGCGTCGCGTCACCCCTTCCTCGCCGACACAGCCTTTCGCCGTCGCCGCACGATCCGCACAGCATGCCCCGGTAGCAATGCGAGCACTCTGGTCCCGGGCAACGCAATTCCCGGGCACCAGTAGATCCATCTCATGTGTCTCGAAAAGCACTGCCCTAGCCCGACCGCGCAATACAAGAGGTCTCCCAGGCTCATGGGTTTTTGGAACTCCAACCTCGACTTTCTTAGACACGGCCGTATTCGCCGCTGCGCTGAGCGGTGATGCCAAAGCGAAGTTAGACAGAAACAAACAGTGGGAGAGTGCCATCGAGCAGTTGCGAGACGCACTGGATGAGCCATCAGAGAAGATGGCGAAGCCTCTCAACGCGAAAGAGCCTGTGCAAACCAGACATTCCACGGATGTGGGCAAGAATGCTGTCAGAGAAGTGGACGAGGACAATACAACCCTACACGAGAGCGACGTGCCACGACCTGACGATGCTCCACCGATTTGGGATGCCCTACGCTTCGATTCGCGCATGCCTGGGGCTCAGGCACTGCAATGGCCTGCAAACACAGGACCGGATCTCAAGAGCTACAAATTGCCGCCGCAGTCACTTTGGGCGCCCGATGTACTACGATGGACCGCGTTGCGTCGACGGTATACTCGAAAGAAACTTGCTATGCAGGAATTGACCATAGGGCTGATGGTCCACCAAATGATCAGACACGTCAAGTTGGGCAGATTCTTGAAGAGTGAGAGCAAATCTCTTCAAAATATATCCCCACTTGTACAAGACGTTGCATCTCTTTCGGACGATGAGTATGAGAAAGTAGCAACGCCATTCATGACTGATATTGAGAGGCTACACCGTATCAATGTAGCCAGTCCTGAAGAGGACATTGACAACGCCAGGGTGGATGTGGCCCGTGGGTGGGTTCCGAGCTACAGGCAAGACGCCGATGGTGACTTTTATGCCATCTGTAAGCAGATGAATGACGGCATAGCGCATCTTTTTCGTGAGAGTAAGAAAGGCCATGATCAATCGAAGGCTCTCGCGGTCGCCAAAATATGTCACAACCTGCTTGTCTCAACAGCAGCACCGGATGTGCAGACTTTCAATCTCCTCTTATCTGGCTTCATAATCTGGAATCGGCCCAAGCTAGTTGACGAGGTGATCTACGCAGTGTACTTGTGCAAGATTCGGCCCAACGAGTTCATCTGCAAGCAAATTCTCGATTTCTATACCCAACAGTCGCGACCTGACGACTTCTCTCGCTTCGTGGCCAAGATGCGCGGTGTAGGTGATGCACTGTCGCTCGCGAATCCCACGATCAAGATCAACGAAGCCAGCGAGGGAAGACTTGTGAGGACCGACGAGAACAAGGTGTACCAGAAAGTGCACCCTACTCCAATGGTTTCTGGGTCGCTCATCATCGGTGTGTTGAAGTTTGCGGGCTTCGACCGTGCTCTGGACGTGTACTACGAGATGAAGGCAGATGGATGGGGCCTTGCAATGCCTGAGCTCACCAAACTACTTGCCGATTGTATACGCCGTGCCGACTGGGAAGGCGGCCTTTATATCTGGGAAGAGATAAACAGCATCAAAGCCAGGGTCAAGCCCAGCTACGTAGCGAAAGCGTATCACCACATGCTCAGCCTGTGCTCGGTCACTGGCAACACAGTGGCTTTCAATCAGGTCTTGAATGAGGTTGCGAAGAGAAAGCTCGACCAGAAGGCAATTATTAAAGCTGCCATGGAGACGACCAAATGGGCGCATCACAAGAGGGACCATATGGCACCCGCTTGGGCAGCGGACAATCTCATGATCGCAAACTCTGGATACGTCAACGATGCAAAGTCGACAGAGCACGCCTCTGGGGATACAGCTCTGGATGACCTAGACTACGACGGACCACCGTCAGCAAGCCAGCTCGAGGACGCCAGCTCCACAGGTTCAACTGAGAAGCTCCCAACGGACCCCAAAGAAGCCTGGTTCAAGTGGGTGGAGCAGGAGCTTGGGGAGAAACCGAAGGATCCAAAGCCTTGACGATAGTATGATAGGAGAATTCTGTACATTATTGTAAATACAAAGCATTAGACCGGCGTTTAAGGTGGGCTTGCTAGAACACAACATTCTAGAACTCGTAGCTATGTACGGATGCGACAATAGCATGAAGTAATGGCTCTTGTTTAAATCTCCTCATATATCAGATGGGGAAGGTGAATACCAGCTGGCTGATGGCAACGCAAGATTGTCGAGCAGCAAGTCTGGAACAGTGACAGAACACGACCAAATAACCTCAGAACCTTATCGCTCCTTCCCTTGCGCGCATGTCACCGGACCTCTAGCAAACGCCAAGCGGGTGGTCGATCTATTTAGATTAACCGCATCGCACCCCAATCTACGACGTTGCTTCTCTGTCGCTCTATCACAACTCCCCTGCTTCCCAACCGTTTCCAACATCATTTGCTTGTTCGTAAAGAAGAAGAAACCTGCACAGGTGCGCTGGCTGAGGCGAGACCGGACGACGCTTCTGTGCCCGTACTTGCCAATCGGAGTGCTTGGGAGAGCCGGCAGTGGTGTGGAAAGGTCTGGCCTTGAGGGTTTTCGTTTGGATGATTGGATTTTCATTGCACTGGCTGGGCTATGCGTTCTTTTTCGCCTGTTCCGCCTGCGGCTATTTTGATGCGACGGGTGGCTGCAGTGGGAGTCTAATTTTGATCTTCGTCAGAATTCTTTCACTCTGTTGCACTGCATATCCCCAGATCTTCACAGGGCTTGTTTCAATATCTTTACCCTAGACGTCTTGATTCGCACGCAATGAAGCAGCACTAACAGACGTTTGTCCCTGCAGCATCTCATTGCTTTGCAGCTACCGAAAGAAGAAAAGTCTGGCTTGGTGCTGGTGCGAGCTCGAAATAGATGCACGCAGTACGGTACTATGAAGATCATATTAACAACGATGTATGACAAGGTTGCTTCATCCGCTATCCGAGACGTCCAGCGTCTTCCGGCTTGACTCGTTCATTTCCCCAGCTTTTCGCGCCATCGGATCCACACACCACACGAGTGCAGCTCGCTCATGCCTGCTGCTTCTCGAGCATTGACAACTGCTATGCGTGCCCGGCGAGGTCGTACTCTTCATCGAAAGTCTGGACCGTTGACGAGTTTCCCGCTCGTGTGCTGCGAGCTCGCATATGCTCTAGCTGATGCCCAACGTTGTCTTCAAGTCAACAATATCGAGACTTCAAGCCTCGTAGGACGTGAATGAGCGGCAGTTGAATGCATGAGAGATCTTCACATGCGATAAGGAGATCTTCTAGTCAACCAAACAATAGACTCGAACTGCCAAATCCATCACCAAACCCATGATCAGTCGAGATAGCCAATACAAGGATTGGTCTGCACAGTAGCCCTTGGATGCGGGATGTGTATATTACGCTGTGAAGTGGTTGGTCCAGAAACACTACTCGCTCTGAAGGCCACGCATGCACTGCCGGACCAGAACGTCTTTCTAGAAGCTGCATATCACACCATCTGGACGGACTCATGGCGAGCAAGTAGTGCTTGGAGCTTTGGGCATTGTTGAAAGCATTGCGACGTCTTCATTTGGGGAACGAGGCAGCATAACAGTATAGGTGTTGTGTGACTCAGGCTTCAAGATCTCATAGGAAAGAGGCTAGATCGCGCGTGACGGCTTCGAAGTCTAGTAGAGTTTATATCAAAGACAGATCAAGCAAGACAGAGCTCGTGGTGTATGCAGCTTGTGCAATAGAGGCAGGCCAAGCAAGACCAGACCAGGCACGGCGACTTTCTCTCGATACGCAACGGAGTCGTATTCATCAGTCACCCCACATCAACAGCTCGTCAAATCTTTGCTACCCAATATGTGTCTTCGCCCAGTGCTGTCCAGACATCGCATGCACTACGCCGAAACCGGATGTGCTGCTTTATCCAAATTGCAGCACCCGTATCTCTGGCCTCGATCACCAGCAGACTGCACGTTACATTCGACCACATGGAAGCCGGCAAGGGATCAGTAATATGTATGAGAGGGTATATGAAGAAGGCCACTTCTTGTCTGGTAACGCCGATCCTGATTCTGACATTCTCTATATCAACACACTACTTACTCCAGCCTTGACCCTGATTTTCCAACTCAAGCGAAGACCAGTACCCACTGTCATATAACACTACCTAACACAAGCAAGAATCGAACATGCAGTACCGGTTCATTTCTGTTTTGGCTGTTGGGGCTTTGGTCGCTGTTGGTAGCGGAGCGCCTATCGTACGTTGACCTCCGCATATGCTGGATTTACTACTGACAATTGATATCAGGCACAAGCTCCAACTACTGGCGACACCGACACAATCGACACCCCGAGCAACCCGACAACAGTCGTCACATGGGGCAAGCGTGAAGCCGAAGCTAAGGAGAAGGACATCTTCACCATCGGGCCCATCGACAGCACAACGACATGGGGGAGCAAGCGCTCCGCTGAGGCCAAGGACAAAGACATCTTCACCATCGGGCCCATCGACAGCACAACGACATGGGGAAGCAAGCGCGAAGCCGAAGCTAAGGACAAGGACATCTTCAAGCTCGGACCCATTAAGAGCACTACGACCTGGGGAAGCAAGCGCGACGACGGGCAGGAGGATACAATTGAGGTGCCTACTAAGCCGACGACGGAGGTCACTTGGTCCTAAGTGCTTGCCTTTGTGGTACGTCGCCAGTACTCGCCCTTTGTAGCTCGTCGCTTACGGATTATCCCAGTGATGTTTTTCTTCTGGTAGCTTGTGTAGAGTAACTTTTCTTTTCGGGGTTGGTGGAGGGTTAGAGATCACTGTCGCTATACCGCGTTGCTGATGTAGCTAAAACGTTTCTTTTCTGGGTGGTAGTAGGATACGATACCCGCAGTGCTAGTATCTTACCCCTTTCTCAGTTAATTGAAAAGGATTCCTATTGAACTATTTGCTCTTGTCTTTGCCTGTGTTGATACGTGAGATTGATGCAATCAGCAATTCGTCAGGACGGCTCGGCACATCATCCGCGCTTGAACTCACCTGTATGAAAGCCAAACAAGCAACCTTGAGGCCCTTTGATCAGTCACTGAAGCCACGTTCTGCTGAATTAGTGATCCAAGTTTCTGCGCAGCTCAAGAACTGTTCTCATACTCAAATCAAATAACCCTGTTGTTCGATCCGGCATAAAGAGCATATCCATCTATACCATGAGTAAAGAAGCCATGTACTAATTTGTTTGAAGTCTCGCGGCTGAACTCGCGCCTCGTAATGTTCGTGTCAACATCGTGAGCTCGGCCATCATTGATATGCCGGCGATATGTGTGCAAGATGCTTTGGAAGAAGATATGGCTGTCTGTGGTGCCCCTGGGAAGAGCGGAGATCTGGAAGAGCTTGATAAAGCGGTCATATTCCTGTGGCTTTGAAATCATGTTGTCGGCTGGTTCAAAGATATTTGTGATCGGTGGATCGATGTCTTTGGACAAAGGTAGAGCTTGATTCATCGTATCCGATGTACCCTAGGCTCAATTATCATTAACAATTAACCCCAAAGCCGCCTCGGTAATGAATACATGCAAATGTGAGTAGCATCTCTATCTCATGCAAGATAATCATCCGGTCGATCAAACACCCACCAAGCCCCCCCAAAACCAAACCCAAACCCAAGGCTGAAAATCCACAGCAATTCACACTCCAATCCCTATTTCCCTATTCCGGCAGTTCCCTTGACCCGTTGATGACACGCGTAACCAAACTCCGGTTGATGCGGCCTTAACTCACGGTTCAGGCCGACAATTGAGCCCAAAAGGTTGCTGCGATCGATGGTCGGTGGGAACTTGCCTGTTTGAGTAGTGCTTTGGGATTGACAAGGCGCTCGGGATGGAACAACACAGAATTAGGCTTAGATGGAACGTACTTGGTGAGAGAGTGCGGTGTTGGAGGTACGGGGAGGACTAAAGGCTGGCCAGCGAATGACGTCTCAAGTTCCCCGCCTCACCCCCGAGCTTCAACATGCCCATCCCGCCAACAAGCCACCACAATCCTCCACCTTCATTCACTTCTACCAACAACCCCCAGCCCCCAGACACCCAAAGAAAATGACCACAACCACAACCACAACCACCTCTCCCTTCACCCCAATCCCCCAATTCTCTTTCCCCCCCTTCTTCACCCTCCAACCAATTACCACAACCCGCTCCTCCCAACTCTCCTCCTGGTCCACACACATCCAATCCTACTGCCGACACCACCACATCTTCACCCTAACCCTCATCGACGCCCTCAGCACCCCATTATTCCACAACGCCGCTCTAAACCGGCGCTTAAACCTGCGCGACGCAAAAGCAATAATAGCATACATGGCTAGCCCCGAGGGCGGGGGGCGCGCGGAATTTGTAGTAACTACGGCTGGGGGTGGAGGCAAGAAAAAGAGTGTGGGTGTAACGGAGGATGAAGGTGGTAGGGCATGGATATACTGGCGCAGGCCTGAGGAATGGGCTGCTGCGCTGGAGGAGTGGGTTGATAGGACGGGGCAGAAGGGCGTGGTGCTCACGCTGTATGAGATTGTGGAGGGGGATGCGTCGAGAAGAGAGGAGTTTTGGGGTATGGATTTGGAGTTGTTGAGTAGGAGTTTGGGGTTTTGTGTTAGGAGGGGGAAGGCGCAGGTTTTTGGGGGCGAGGGGAGTGAAGGGGTGAAGTTTTTCTGAGGGATGGGGAGAAGGGGATATACGCATTACATTGAGAGGGGGGAATGAGCTGTGCAGGACATTGGAGATGGTGGGTTGCGTGAAGTTTTACGGGAAACAAAGCTGCGAGAGTTTAAGTTGGCCGGCTGCGTCGTCCCAGACCAGTTTGCCGCGGACGAGAAGCTATGCGCACTTCACGTTAGGAAGAGCCACGAGGAGCGAGAAGAGCAACTGGTTCCACTGGCGCAGAACAATAGCTTGGACGACGCTTTGATCTTCAATGAGCTGGAAAAGACTCGCACAAAGCGCAACACTCCAGACCCATCGTAACAGTACCGCCACCAAACTATGCTCGCAAAATAAAAAGCATATCCCACCACGAACGCCAATCCCACGAAAGCGCCCATCGCTCAATCAACAAGTCATCAAAACATACAATCACAATTTCCCCGCCTTAACCTTCTCCTCATCCAACTCCCACTCCTCCTTCCAATGCACATACTGCGCTATCGCCACATTCAGCACCCACTCCGTCTTCACAATGCGCGGAATCATGTTATGCTTGACCGCCAACTCCCTAAACTTGGCCCAGTTTGCAAAGTCCTTCTTATCAGGGTCACTTATCAAATACAACACGTCGCCTTCGTCTTCCTTCTGGTTCTGGGACTCCTCGGTGGACGGGTTCTTGGCGCGCTTCGAGGCTGTTATACTCGTCGTCCGGCCCTTCCACATGGCGCACTTGCCGCCGTTGGCTTCGATGATGTCTTTGTATGTGTCGAAACCGCCGCCCACGTTCTGCGTGCAGAAGATTTGCCAGTCTTTGAGGAGGCGGTGGTTATTCTGCTTGGCGCGCGCCATGGCTTCGTCCAGGTGGAAGTCGTTGGCTGCTTCAAAGTCCTGCGCGTCGAGGATGTACTTTTCAGCGGGCGGGAGTTTGTTGTGCTTCAGCGCGTAGTCGAGATAGGTTGTTGAGACGATTGTTGGCGCGCAAGCTAGTGCGGCGACGAATTTCTTGGTCCGCACGAATTTGGGAGCGCAGAGGATATCGATCTTCTTGAAGTCGTCGGTGATGAAGAGGCCTAGCTCGCGCAGTCGGGCTTTGTCTTTCGAGGCCTTTTCGTCGTTGTTGGTCCATCGCTCGTCTTTTGAGACTAGCATGCGGAACTTGATGGGCGCAAGCTTGTCCTTCCTCGCCCGTTTGTTCTTCGCGGGCGCGTCTGTAGCCTCATCCTCGGTGGCGTAGTCTTCTTCGACGTCGTCAATTGACCGTTTGCTCGAAGTGGAATCCCGTTTCGACTTCTTGGACTGATCCTCTACTTCATCGTCCGTTCGTCGCCTACCGCCGTGAATGACACCGCCCTTGCGCTTCATTTCTTTCTCAAACTTCGCAATGTCAGGCGCAGAGTCGTGCATCTTGGCGAGTGCGCGGTCCTTCGCACCCCGACTACCCGGTGTCTGGTTCTCCTTCCCATCGAAATGGCGGGCTGGTATTGGTGTCTTGGCCTCGCCCACTTGCTTCAATTTACCTGCTGCTGGCGAGCTCCGTGCTGGTGCATCGCTATTGAGCCGGCTCGCCGCCACACTCGATGCTGGTACGCCATTCGGCTTTGGCTTCACTGCCTTCCGGTTCTTCGCGAAGAACATCTTCTCCACCGCATCGCGATCGATCTCAGTGTGGCCGAGAACTTCACCCAGGTTCGTTCGTGGTGGAAAGTACGTGTAGCGTGCGTCGGTGGTCGGCATCTTCTTGCACTTCGCATAGCTCTCTTCCAGCCACAGGTGGTTGAGAACCATGACTCCCCACTCAACCGCAGCTTCGCACTTCTCGCTGTTCTTGTGCGCTGTGATCAAATGTGTATTGTCCTGTTTGAACGTTTTGGTAAATTCTGCGCCAGTCGCCTTGACCAGGTTCTCAAGATACACTCGTGCCTCGCCGGTATAGCTTGAGATGCTGACCTTGTAATCTTCAAAGCCTGGAATGCCGTCCTTGGGACGAGGATAATGCATCATGCGCCGCATCGGGTTCGTCCAAATGTTGTGTGTGATGAGGAAGTACAGCCAGCTCAAGTTGCCGACGTCTTTGCCGTCTTGTGATGCCTTAACGTAGTCTTTTCCATCGCGGTAGTTGCATACGTAGATGTCTGTGCGGTCCACCTTACTCACTACCTCACCTCCCCCTGCCTTGATCATACCAGTGATTACGTCTCGGAGCTTGCTGCTGATCTTGAGATCCTCACTAAGCATGACATTCTTTCCAGCAAACGCCTTGATGGCGCGCGGTGGTTCGAGATGGGGTGGGAGTGTCGGTGGTAGAGCGAAATTGGATGGATCGGGGCTTGTAGCGTCTCGAATCTGCTGGCTCGTCCGCGCTACAGGAATTGGATCGTGGAGGGTGACAGGCTTCAATATTTCTGGGTCGGGTAGTGTGTATGGACGCTCTGATATCCGGCGCCCAACCTTCAGGCAGTCGTCGAACCTAGTGAAGTCAATATCAAGACCTAGAAAGATACTTTTTTCACACGCACCAATGAGGCAGCACTATCGTCAGCTGTAACCGCTTGCTAATGGCCAGCTGGCAGCGGTCGTCGCTCACGTCTAGAGCAAGAAGATGCGTGACCTGCTTGGTAAGCGTGAGTGCTATTTGACCACCCATAGCCATGACTCCGCCCTCGACAGCTTCTTTGTCTCCCGTCGGAATGTCGCCGCAACAGATGACCACGTCGCTCATGAAGAGCGCTGAATCCGGGCTGTAAGTGCGTGGGTTCTTTGGCTTGCGTGCCCGCAGCGATTCGGTGACCCATGTAGGCTTCACGACGTGTATCATGAGATCGAGCGCGCGGTAATAGTCGGGGAAGTCTGTCGTCTCAGAGACAATGTACGTGATCTCTTCCAGTCTGTCGATGCGTCCTTTGAAGGGGTCGAACGGGACTATAGTACCGCTCTCGGCGGCCATTTGTTCGCGCAACTATATAACGCGTCAATACTGTCTACATGTACTCGACGCGTCGCATACCTTGTCCAGGTCGTCTTCTGGGATGCCATTGGGGATTACGGTGAAGATGTGCTCCTCGAAGAGACCCTGTGAGGCGTCCATCATTGTTGAGTCCTCCATTCTGGCGTGCAAGGGGAGCGTAGTGGGTGTCGTGTGGTGGATTTGGTGCAAGTCACTAGCACTCGAAAGCGCGAACATGCATCATCGCGAATCGCGCTTTCCTAAGCTCGTCGCGTCGCGCTCCACGTGATCTAGCCCCACCAAACCTTTTGTCAGCACCATTCTTTCACTTCTAGAAATGTAAAGTTCGTTCGTTGACATCTAATAAGATCGAATTGGGTGTAGGGAACCCCACGAATGATACTCAAACAAGATTATCATCCGTCTCGTAACACTCTGGCGCAAGATGTCAAACCAAAAGAGCCGTTACCTCGGCTGATATCCATCTAGAACAGCAACATGTCACGACACTCCATCAAACTAACACGACCATATGTACACATTAGATACGCTATTGCTCTCCCTCGCTGTCTCCCGTCTGTATCGGCATAGTGCGAACAATCGCCAGCACACCTGTCTCGTGTCTGCTGTCACCTGCAAGCTCACAAACTAAGCGTCTTCCTTCCCCAGCCTCAACATGTCTTCCAAGCACTTCCGCATAGACCAACACAAGCTCGAAGCATCCCACATCCGCGGCTTCCCCCGCTCAACCTCCACAACCCAAGAAGAAGTCCTCCACCTATCCATCAAGCAATACACCCCGCTCACCAACCCCACCCCCAAACCCGGAGACATCACCATCATCGCCGCGCACGCAAACGCCTTCCCAAAAGAACTCTACGAACCGCTCTGGGATGAACTCCTGCAAATATGCAAACAGTACGGTTTTGGTATCCGGGGGATATGGATTGCAGACGTCGTGCACCAAGGTCAAAGCGGTGTACTCAATGAAGAGAAATTAGGAAACGACCGTAACTTTCCCTCCTCCAATTATCCCATCCCACATCTACTATTTCCCAACTAACATCCCCACAGCCGCATGGCTCGACCACTCCCGCGACCTCCTCCACCTAATCAACACCTTTCGATCCCACATGCCCCGCCCCCTCCTCGGCATCGGGCACTCCATGGGCGGCTGCCAACTCGCGCACCTCGCCCTGCTACACCCACGCCTCTTCGAATCCCTCATCCTAATCGACCCCGTGATCCAGGGCCGCGTGTCTGTCCAGGGAAATGTAAATCCAGCAAGCATGTCCGCGCGGCGCCGCGAGACGTGGCCCAGTCGCGCCGACGCACTCGCATCTTTTAAGAAGAGTAAATTCTACCAGGCGTGGGATGAAAGGGTGTTGGATTTATGGGTACAGCATGGGTTGAGGGATTGTCCGACGACGTTGTTCCCGGATAGTAAGAGCGGCGATGTAGTTACGCTCACCACAACAAAACACCAGGAAGTAATGACTTTCCTACGCCCGAATTGGGCACCACGTAACAGCGACGAACCTTCCTCCGCAGAAACAACTACATCAAACCCCACCCAAAACCGCCGCACACACCCAGACCTCACACCCACCGAGACACCCCAATCGCCCTTCTACCGCGGCGAATCAACCCTCGTCTTCGCACAACTGCCCCACCTGCGCCCCTCGGTATTCTACATCTTCGGCGAAACATCCTTCCTCACAGCCGACGGCGCAGGCATCCACGAAAAGATGACCTTGACCGGGAGTGGCGTTGGCGGGTCGGGAGGTGTGAAAGAAGGACGCGTGGCGAATGTGACGGTCAAGGGCGCGGGGCATTTAATTCCCATGGAGAAAGTAGATGATACCGCAAGGTTTGTGGGGGAGTGGATTGGGAGGGAGTTGGTGAGGTGGTGGGATTGGGAGGGGAAGACGGAGGGGGAGTGGGAGGGGAGAGTGGGGGTGGAGAGGAGGGTGCTTACGGAGAGGTTTGTGGAGGAATTGGGGAATTTTGGGAGGGGGAGGGATGTGAAGCTGTGATGTTGTGAAGGGGGGGTTGAAAGGAAGGGGTACTCTGTGTATATGTTCTGTATTCAGCGTTTAGACCTGGCGTATGGTGGCATGCTTTCGCCAAATACAACTCCAAAGAAATGCGATTGCTCCCGTGCCCTACAAGAACGCCTGTAGATGCCAAAAGCTTCCCAAGCCCCATCTACCTGATCTCACCATCCGGAAACAGCACACCAACAATCTCATCCAACAACGTAAAAGCAAGATGCGTATTCAACCTCCCATTATTAACCGCGCCCTCCACCTTCCTCGCCGCAACCCCCGCATTCCTTCTCCCCACCACACTCCCCGCAACCTCAGGCACCAACGTGCCCAACACCTCCGCCGCCTCTTTCCGACTGTGCACTTTATCTTGCTCGCTGCGCTCAACGCCAGCCTTCATGCGACCACCAGGCCACATCGCATCTTTAAGCGCGTCGATGTAACCAGCGATGCTCGACTCGGACGTTAGTGATGCAAACGATTCGCGCACTTTGCGCTCAATGGTGCCGCCGAGTAACTGGTGCAGCACGACGATGACGGCGCGCCCGCGGAGCCAATTGTTTTCGCGGTTGAGCTCGAAGGTTTCGAGGAAGAGGTCTGTGATGGGTTTGACGAAGGGGGGCAGATCGTGTTTTTCAAAGGCGAGGAGCTCGGCTTCGGCTTCGGCGTCTTGGGCGCCTAGGAGTTCGTTCGAGGCGAGGGATTCCGTGTTGGCTAGTTGGGTGGTCGCTGCGGAAATGAGGTTCTGGCCTGCGACGGAGAGTTGGTCGAGCACGGGGATGTTGCCGAGGAATTCTTCCATGCCGTCAGCGACGGAGTTGTAGATGCGCGAGACGAAGTCGTTGGAGTTTAGGGACTGGGTTTGGAGGAGGGAGGCTGGGTTGATGGCGGATTGGGAGAGGAAGGCGCGGAGTTCGCGGGAGCGGCAGACGGCGGGGATGAGGAGGAGTTCGCGGAGGTACTTCTCCAAGCCGATTCTGCGCTTGTGCAAGAAGTCTTTTTGGAGCTTGAGCATCATTTGCCGACGCGGAAATTCCAAGGTCCGCACTTGAGCGAATTTGCTACGCAGTTTCTTGTTCAGGTCGTGGAATTCGCTGTATCTTCGCGAGATGACCCAAGTTGCGGCTGGCATCTGGTCGCCGGCACGACGTCTGACTTCGATGACATCTGCGAAGTATATTAGTATCTTGAGATTGGAATGCCTCAGAGAACCTACACATTGCATACTCCTTGCCGTCCTCTTCGGTGCCAACCATGATCGACTGAATGAACACTGTCGCACGTCCGTACAGACTGTTGTCGCTTTCCTGAACGATGTACTGTTGGCGTTGCAGCTCCTTTCTTTGGATTTCCCGCTGCAGGCTAGCCTTCGACTTGCGCAAGATGCGAAGCTCAGCCGCGTTGTTAGTCAGTTCTGCTTTCGAAGTCAAAGAATCGACAATCGACTCTTGCGTGACCAAGCGCTCTATATCCGCTGTAAGCGCATCAATGGCCTCGGCAAGTCCAAGATCTCCTGGTGCCGCCTCATGTATCTCCTCATCGGTTGTCTGACTTCGAGGTACTGGATCGTCAATTTCATCCTCGAGGAATTTCTCCTCGTCGCCAAAAAGATCATCGTTGAAGACACCTCGGGTCTTGGGCTCTCCCACAAGCCCAAGCGAGGCTATGCTTAGCTTGACGCCTTTCTGTTGTGTCTGAGGCATAGGTGATAGCGCTCTCGGTATGTCGATTGAGCCTCGCTGTGACTCATTGTCAATAGGCGTTGGCAGATTCCCATCGTAGAAAATGGACCCTTCAGGCTCGTCCAGAATATCAGTCAGAGCAGCTTGCATTGCATCGACGACTCGCTCATCGTTGCCATTGGTGCGTTCCTGACCATGGTCGGAATCAAGGCTTACCGTAGACCCAGCTAGTGGATCCGTGTCGTAGTCGTCGTCGAACAAAGGCGCTCTCGAAGGCAACGGCGCGCTAGATTCGAGAGATCGCCGAGAAGGCGCATCCATGCTCCGCATAGCTCCTTGACTCTTGAGATCAGAGGACGAGGCCACTGCTCTTCGTAGATCGCCATGTGGGGGGTGTAGAGTAGGTCTCATGCTTGATTGCGTTCTGCTCATCGCCGGCGCCACAGTAGGAGAATGATCGAGCGTTCGTGCGACGACCTTCGTCTTGAAATTGCTGCTCTCGGTATGCGCTGCTTCGTCCATTGCGAGCCACTTGTAGTACAGGTTTGATTTCTTAAATCTTCGAAAGTAAGGTTCCTGTAACTGCTCGTACGCCTCAGTCTGAGCCTCCATTAGAGCTCGACGCGCATTGTGGTATTGCGGAGGGGTTGCTGCTCGTCCCGCTTTGAGGAACTCAGCAACAGCCCTGCGAGCCTCTGGCAAAATCTTGATGTCTCCCTTGGAGAGATATGCTTCGTGGATCTGCGCGAGGTCTGTGCGATCAGAATCAGTCCACGCAGGGTATGAGCCAATATCATGTGGACCCTCTTCGGCATCGACCTCCAGTGGATTGCGGATGCCGTCGACCACGATCCAGAACTGCACGAGTCGCATCAAATCTGCCTGGTCCATGAACTCCATGAAGCATGACAGTCCTGATGCATCGTACAACACTTCTCGTAGTGAAGCATTGGCGAATTTGGAGGACGTCCTCTTGTGCTTGGGCTTCTCCTGCGCCGCAACCTTGGCCCGTACCGTCCCGCCTGTGCTCAGATTTGTGACTTTGGAGTCTAGGATTTGTCGAGCCGTCTCCAAGCGTCGGAGGTACACGGGGTCCTGCCCTTCAATCATCGTGTCTTTGCGCAGTTGGCTCGAGATCTCGCTTCGAAAGCGCCGCGCGTCTGCGAGGGTGTTGGTCTGGCGTATAGCCCTGATAAATCTCTCAAACCTGCGTTCGTTGTCGCCAGGTGCCAGCTTAGGGAACTGTACGTTCTTCGGGTTCTTGGGCGAAGGGGGAGCATGTTCGTCGAGTGCCGCTCGCAGCTTGCGGACCGTCTTTCTCTCCTGCAGCAGCGTGCGACCCTGTCACTGTTAGAGACGGCTAGTTATGTGTGAGAGACAACATACATAGCCCTCCATGAGCTGGTTCCACGTGTCAGGGTCAGCGAGCATCTGCATCACAGGCGCCAGGACGGCACAGGCCACAATCTCTTTGACCAGGACATTGACAGCCGCACTCGTGCCCATGCTCGGCGGCATAATCTTGGGCAGCAGGCGAGCGACGATACTGCGCAGGTGCTGCTGCTGTATGGGCCTGGTGTTCGAGTACGCCAACGACGCCGCTGGATGCAGGCGACCCTCCTTGTACTTGGCCGCGATAGCCACATCGAGCTCCTCCGAGTCGGTGACATTGCGCGACAGCTTGCGCCCACGCACCGCGCGCTCCGCCTCGTACGCCGCGCGCAGGTGGTCGGTGATGAGCGGGATCATGCGCGACACGACCGTCTCGACCATGTCGACGGCCAGAATGCGGTCGCGTATCTCGCCCAGCGCCGCCCGCACCGCCCTGTCCACCTCGTTGACGAAGGTGGGGCTCTTGCTGATATTGCCGTACCAGCTCTTCACAAAGTCGCGCAGGATCAGGCCGACCAGCACGTCGAGGCTGTCCGATATCACAAAGGACGCGGGGTACAGCGGCTCCATCATGTACGTGTTGCGCTTCGTCAGGGCCGCTCTTTCAGCCTTCCACTTCGCTGGCGCGAGAAACGCGACATGGCGGGGCCCGTAGTCGATCTCTCCGCCACTCCGCAGCTCTCTGCTCCACGATGTCGTGAGGGTGAGCCATGCCAGCAGCGCGAGGGTTGCGAGGACACCGGCGACGAAGGCGTAGGGCAGGTACAGCAGCTTGGGCTGCCAGTGGGTCAGGTAGCCCCAGGCGATGAAAACGGCGGCGGCGGCGAGGATCACATCTCTGCGCTTCAGGGCCATCGTTCTGCGGGCGGCGCCCGTTCCAGCATCTTGGATGGGTTTGGTGCAGGTTGCGGGACGTTTGTGGTCACGAATCCCACTTGAGCAAGCTCGGGCCGCTGACGTCGATCCACTTCACTCGAAGGGGTTTGTAATGTCGTGAAAGTGTTGGCGAAAGATACGTGACAGATTTTATCCAGCATACTATCAAGCTCAAGTTCTAACGTCCTCGAGCGATACAGCTCGCGCCCAAACTCCTATGCAATGCAGGCTTTTGTACAATACACCACTGCCTCCCTCACTACACAGTAAAACTACCTCAAAACTTCTGTCTCCCCAATGTCGGCTTCCACTCCAGCGGGTGCGTCTCCTCCGTAGCCTCGTCGTCCGGTCGCCAAATCTTGATGCTCTTGTCGCTCTCTCCAGTGATGAGACGCAGACCCGTACGATCAAACGTCGAGCACATGACACCAGCCTCGGCAGCGAGAGAGCCAGGCTGCGCAATCGACTGCGTGTTCTGGAAGCAGTGCCCCGTCTTCCAGTCGTAGAAGGATACGTCGCCATTGTCCGAGCCTGCAAACAGCACGTTGTCTTCGTTGACGGAGAGCGTGTTGACGATGCTGTTCACTGGCTGGAAGTTGAGCATGAAGTCGCCGCGTGGACACATCCATTGCTTGATAGATTGGGTGCTGGAACTGGCGAACGTGAACTCCGTGGGATGTGTAGCCAAGGAGCGGACACTCTTCTTGTGGTGTGTGAGTACGGTCTGGGTCTTTCCGGCAGCCAGATCCCACAGGCGGATCGTGCTGTCCATGCTTCCAGAAATGACCTGAGGATCGCTCTCCTGGCATTTGACGCTGGCAATGGTGCCTTTGTGCCCGCCCAGAACGTGAACGTTGGTCCTTGTGCGCATGTCCCACACTCTGACCACTCCATCGCGCCCACCAGTGCAGAGAACGTCCAACGTAGGGTGAAGCGACAAGCTGTAGACGCCGGAAAGATGGCCATGGTAGTGGCGAATGACCTTGTTCGTCTCGAGGTCCCAGCACTTGACCATCTTGTCCTCTCCACAGCTGAAGAGGTAGGGATGCCTGGGGCTGACTTCCACCCCACGGACAGCGCTAATGTGCCCAGTCAAGGTCAATTTGAGCTGCCCAGATGCCAAATCCCAGAGCTTTATTGTACGATCGCCTGAGCCAGACACGAAGAACTGATTGTCCGGGTCCACGGCCAGCGATCGAACCCAACCCATTGAACCGGCCAGAACTCTGAAGACCTTCCATGGCCGATGCCACTCCGGCCTCGCTTGCCTGACTGTGTCCTTCCTCACGAGTGCGCTCGATGGCGTGTCCCTCATCGGCGTCGGTCCATGGGCGTTTGGCGCGGCACCCTTGCCTCCAGCTCTTAACGTGAGCTGCATTGACTGTGCATCTCTCGCCTTGTTAGCCTTTTCTGACGCGCCCTCAATCATTCGCTGCATCTTCGGATCTGACGCCTTCTCCTCAGCATTCTGGCTCTTGATCTTCTTGCGTCGCTCGGCCGCGGTTGTTGCAGCTGCCGCCATCTTCGAAGCCAGCGCCGGTGGCAGTTCGCGTACATGTTCGTACTCGTTGCGTATTCGGCTTGCGACATTGACTTGGTGCGCGACATCTGAGGGCGCAGTAGTGGATGGTGTGATGGAGAAGGTGCTCGAGTTCGACGAATGGTCCAGCGCAGTGGGCGACGCGAAATCGGCAGCAAATATCTCGCGCGTGCGCTTTGCGGATGTCCGAACGAGGTGCTCAGCGGAGCTAGGTGTTTGCGCCGCTGTCGCCATGTTGTCAGGTTGTGGGAAAACGTGCGCAAGCTTTTGAGAGGGTGAGCGGAAGAGACAGTAGCGCGCGACACGTGATAATGATTGGTGAAAGAGGGTTGACAGAGATGTGCTGTCAAACGACTACGCGATTGCGACTTCTGTGGTTGAACATTGAACTTTCGTTAGCGCGCCGCCAAGGAAAAGACATCCTTATCGATTCATCGACGAAAGAGCTTTCAATGATGGAACCAGGCTCGACACACCACCAGTATTCCAATTCACTCCTGTGACGACGAAGCTTGCGGTGTATGGCTTTGGTCGCCTGTGAGCAAATATTAGCATCACAGAGTCGAATTGTAGCCACGACTTAAACCACAGCCCGTCTTTCTATCTGGTTATCGCCTGAATGCACGAGTCCTGGTTGACCACTTAATCTGTGGGCAAAGAACAGGTACAAGTTTGAAGAGAGTAAGTCTACAACCATGGGAGAACCTGAGCGCCGCATTGCCAGTACTCATAAGAAAGTCGCGCCGTCTCCGCATCTTCCTCGAAGATTGTAACTCGGAGGATCGAGATCTTTCCAACAGTGGCACACGACGCATCTCACGGACTTGGAGAGATGGGCGGTCTTGTTGGCTTGAACTGACGCGTACTTCGCCTTCTCAAGGTATCACAGTGGCTATTGTGGTTGTCGAGAGTCGAGACTGTCTCGTGCACATTTGTCCACCATTTTGACGCGGAGATTTACGGGCGGTCTTACAGTCAACGCAAAATCTCCTTTCGAAATGTTTGCGTAGTTGTCGGCAGGGCTGCAGCCTCGTTCTCCTTTTCTCGGATGCGCCCGGGTGTTGGGCGGTCTCAAATCTCAGCCTGGCCAGCGGGAATACAGTCTCTCACCTGAATCCTGGCAGCAAGCTACGAATTCCTCCCTTGCGATTCTGCGAGGGACTGACAGTCAAGCACATGCTGCCGAGGAAATGCCCTTGCAAGGAGCCGAGCCGTCACTACCCCGTATTCAGGATTCGTTGGTACCGCAGAAACTATACACGCATGATGCAGGAACACGATACCCATGCTTTTCGATCGTCTTCTCGATGCTACGCATCCCACAAACAATTCTCTTCACGTTCGAACACGATACCAAGTAGAAGGCCCGAAATCGAGGAACGCAACTTTGGGGAAAGACTCATGCAGGTACCGTTGCTTCACGGCGGAATTTAAAGCGACGTTTAGACGGACCGCTCGGATGAGATGACGCACGCCACCTTTGAACTGGACCTCCAAGGATATGCGCGCCATCTCCGGAAAGGAATTGGTTTCAACATTTAGACGAGGAGAGCATGGATGCGACGGAAGTGTGCCCAAGAAGAGACAGGTATTCGTTGCGGGGTTACAGCGGCTGAACATGCGCCAATATTGATTTTTGGAGTTTTTCTGCCGCCTTCGCCACCATCCAATTGTTGCGCAAACAAAGGAACAAGCTCTCAGCTATTTTTATGACCACATTCTTTGTTGGCTCGTGCTGATACCACGTTCTGTTGGTTCGGAATGCTTCGCGGCATCGCGTCAACCTGCTTGCATCCACAGAGGGTCTGCACCGCGCGTTACTTTCCTTGGCTCGCTTCCGTCCCAGTCGAGACGATCATTGCCCCTTGGCATACAAGCCTAAGTCTGTGGCGTTTCCGGGGCCGCCTTAGTTGGTCAACGTCCCGTTCTGGCGTGCGAAGTCAGCTGTCGCCGTAAACGTCCACCCAATCACAGCCAACCGACCTCGTTGCTACACCTCGCCCTGACGCAGAACGAAACAGAATTCGTTCACACTCGTTCGGCTGAGGCGAATGTGTATCTGTGCGTTGCGGGCTTTCTCTTATTACTGCAGTACCAAGACCGACACTGGTGGAACATGGGCGGGAAGTCTAAGTCATGGGCAATGAGCCGGGTGTCTGGGGCAACACAGGGGCTCTCTGCCTCAACGAGCAGGATTCCCCAGACCGAGCAATGAAGATCTTACAGGCCCATGCATGTGATGAAAGACCGGATGCGTAAACCAGGCTGTTCCTGCTCAAGCGCCACGCGGTCACTGCTTTCCGCCTATAAAGAGCTTGTGGACGTCTCTTTTCCGCGTGCCAACATCACTACTGTCACTTTTCAAAAACTAAACCTTCGTTACGTCGTTTTTTTGAAACAACATCAGCAATCATGAAGACCTTCGCTATCGCCTCCATCATCGCTCTGGCCTCGGTTGCCTCTGCTCAGGGCCTCGCTGACCTCCCTCCTTGCGCTGTATGTTATTTGCTTGCAGATACTGCCCGTCAATCACTAACATCCCACAGTTGAGCTGCCTGCTCCCAGCGCTCCAGCAGGACGGCTGCCCTCTCACCGACTTCAAGTGCCACTGCGAGAAGGGCTCCAGCCTCATCGCCGGTGTGCAGCCATGCATCGAGAAGGCCTGCTCCGCCACCGAGGTCCAGACCGTCCTCCAGGGCGTCCAGAAGACATGCGCTGATGCTGGTGCTCCTCTGCCCGCCGTCTCGCCCGCCGCCTCCTCTGCTGCGGCCAGCGCCAGCGCCGCCGCTTCGTCCGTCGCCGCGGCTGTCTCCAGCGCTCTGTCTTCCGCCGCTGGTACTCCCGTCCCCATGCCCACCCCTAAGCCTTCCGGTACCGCTGCGCCTTCTGGATCGATGACCATGAAGCCTACTGCTTCGCCCTCGCCGTTCACCGGTGGCGCGCCCCAGGCTACCCAGGCTGTTGGCCTTCTTGGAGCTGCTGCCCTTGCTATGCTTGCTTTGTAAGCTGGTCGTTGGTGGGAACGGGTGTGAAAGGGGGATGTAATGTTGGGATGATACGGTGGAGTGTCATGGACAGATTGAGCTGTGATCATATACCACATAAAGCGACAGGCAAATTAATACATGCATGCAACACATACTTTTCTTCTTTCTGGCGCTTCCCTATCTGAACGTACTGCGTCGCTTCGTGTGTTCACTCGTACTGTGCTCGAAGGGGCGATCGCTCTTTCACTCGAGTTAACCATTATAGCCTTGCCCTTGCATCAAAAATGCATACGAATTCGATGTTCTCACCTCCAATCATGATCCTTTGCTGTCGCCGTCCTATCGCCGCGCGCGACTGCAAAAGTTGGATGTGGAGCTAATACGGCCTAAGCTTGCGATGCATTCATTCTCGCAGCTCTTCTCTCCAGTCTCCGTTCGAGTTGGCGCTTCTCCAGAAACCCCAAAACATCCGCCGCTAGCTTTTCCCAAACTACCATAAAATTTACTGCAGCTTCTGGGATTGTGTGGTCCTCATCACAATCGCTAAGATAGCACGTATCGGGGTCGTTCGCTTCAGACTTTAGTCCCAGCACTTCTGTGCAGTATTTCGTGATATGATTGCTCTTTATGTCTGGCATCGCGGGCTCTATGTAGACTGTTCCTGGAGTGAGGAGGCGATGGGCGTTGTGTTTTCTGAGACGGGCCGTCGTACCCTTTATGGGATCTCCAACATCCTCTCGCTCGAATCGCCAGGGTGTGACTGGAAGTATGTCAGGCTCAGATACGTCGACGCAATTATTGTGAAGCGTAGTACTCACGCTTCCAGCGGCTTTCGTACGAAGCGAAGCCCACTGGGTGAAAGATCTACCAGAGGGCGTGGTAATCCTGGGAGGAAACAAGTTTGATGAGACCGGGCCCAAGACGTTCAATACTTGTCGGACAGTCAGGAGAGCCCCTTCCTTTTCCACCCATGGATGTCTCGACATATAAGCAGGCAATATGGCTTGATGTTCGTCGACCTTTAGCTGATTATCAAAGGAAATATCGCTGGCGACGCACTTGTTCAAGGAGTATGTGCTGGCAAGGTTCGGGCCAACATTACCTGGCTGTATTGACCATGGCAGATCAATCTCATGGAGGGGACTCGAGAGCTGTTCAGTGCTTCTATTTCGATATTCAGCATTTGGTTGCTCAAACGAAACTTTCAACACTCACCTAGGGTCGGGATCTGATGGTGAGCTCGGTTGAGTGTGTTGCCTTGCGAGCTATGTGATTAGGTGATGATTCGAAGCGCAGGTGATGACAGGAAATAGCTCCATCACACGAGACCGGAAGACTCTTTTACTTTTAAAGAGCTCCAGTTACTGTGCCTGGCACTACTCTAAGAATTGGTGGTCTTGTGTGCATCGGATGAGAGGGCGGCGTGTTCTTCGAAATCTGGTACACCATCGTTGAGTCACGGCCTGGTCCCATGGTACCGATCGCTCGCCCGAAACCAGAGAACATATAAAGCGCCGTAATGTCTCAGTTACTAGGCATCGACAACTGGTTATATCGATACACGACAACTATGCAGGCCGTACACAAGATGTAAGCGCTATCCACGGCTACAGCCGAAGCTGAAGCGGCGTTGGGCAGGTAAGTTCTTCAAAAGAGCACGTGTATTGACTCAGAACCTGACGCAGTTCTAGAGTGGAATGTCACAACAGTCTTGTGGCCCTGTTCGAAGGCTACAAATCCGATGCCGAGATGGAACAATACAAGCATGAACTCCCGATCGTCGACGAGGCCATCATGAAGTATGCCAGGGCCGCATGTAAGGAAGTTTCTGCGCGCGTACTCCAGCTACCTCGAGAGCTCCGCGACGAAATTTACTTGTATCTTTGCGCCTTCCGGCGCTACGACGAGTATTCGCCCGCAGCAATTTTGGGCAAAACATCGTACACATTCGGCTATCGCACAGTGAACCTCGCAGTACCGTATGCCAAAGCTCGATATTCCATCTCATCCTGCGCATGCCTCCAGGGCGTACCGCTGTTCCTGGATCCAGGCGTCATGGAAAGACAGGCGGCGTTGGAAGCTCTCGAGGTATACCAGAAAGAGACCGGGAAGCGAGTAGAAGGGGGTTTCCACGAACGATACCTAATTCACTGGGAGGACGTGGAAGTGTTCGCTACTCGCGATGTATTACACCTGGGACTGACGCTACACGAGATCTTCACGAACCACCATCTCACCATACACATCGGTTGCCTAGATGATATAGGAGGAGATTCGACACTTGACATCATCGGTATCCCGCGCACCGCAGGTCGACTCAACAAGCTCATCAGCGCCCTGAATCTTCTTTCCAAGCAGAAGCCGCGGCCAGTGACTTTCGCACTACAGGACAAGGTAACAAGGACGCCCTCCAATCTAGAGTACGTCTTACGCAAACTCAGCGGCCCGTTCCACCAGCTTCGCGAATCTGGCTTTCAAATCGGCGTGACATACGATAACGATGGTTTCACGCATCGTCGACAATGTTGTTTCCTAGAAAAATGGACGCTAGGCGATGATGGATGGGACAATTGTAATACAAAAGCCGTCTGGTCTTGGACCTTGCATCAGTGGAATCTTAACTTCACTCGGTGTCACGAGGACTACTATCCGAAGTGCGGCATGGGCGAGAGCTTCTTTTACAGACCGAATGGGCCTATTCGGAAGTACTTTTCGGATCCCCTCTCCGGCAGGATGGAGGTCTGGGAGAGCATTCGACGGTATCTGTATCGCGCTTATCCCGAGGTGGAGGAAGCGATTGTGCTGGTTGAAGGAAGCGATGGGAAGATGTACGTTGATTGCGGTTGTCCTGCGGAGAGATATACGTGCAGCTATTACCATCTCTGTGGCAGGCATACCGGATGGGACCGGGATAGTGGCGGGAAGAATGAGTACTGCTACAAGTGCCTGGAGGCGAGTGTTTGAGAAATGTAGTTCAAGTAGAGCATTGAGATGTATGTACTTGCCTCCAGATTACCGCAATGATTGCTGGCTCCCTACCGTTATGTGGTTGGCATACTAGACTTGCATCGATATGATTGGAAGCATGGAAATGAGTCGAGTGTTGTTACCATGGTACTACTAGTCCTTAGCCTTATTTAGGATGACGCTACGCCCAAGTTCATACAAAGGCAAGGTCTCTTACCTGTATTATTCTACATAGTTCGAAACATTTCATGATGGCCTTCGTCAAGTATGATCCAAGCCTGAACGATGCACTAGGATTCACGCCGAGCGCTATCGCTCGTTGGCATAACGTCATCAAAAATTGCAGAAAGGCCCAACATAGGTGAATTGAGCAAGCCAATATCACGTGTGACCTCCCAACGCACCACAGATATGACGAAGTTGCCCGTTACCTACGGGCTCTAGACAAACTGCTCACGCCCATGAAGAAGCGCGGAGAGTGTCCGAACAGCACTATCGAGTCCCGAAGGCAAATCCATGAGGAATTGAAAGTCCTCGAATGGCCTCTTTGGAGGTGCCAAAAGTATGTGATAGAGGTCTTCTTCCCAATAATGAACATTGTGGAACTGACTCGGAATAGTGCCATTCGCCTGCTCGATCAAGCCATTACCTCCGCCATTGCTCCATATGCTGTCCGATCTTGTCATACACTCTGTTCCAGAATGCTATTGCTCCCCAGAGAACTTCGGGATATGATCTATGATAGCACGCTCGACAGGATCCAGCTTCAAAAGTTGCGATGGCAAGCTGAACGCATAGTGAGCCGGCACGCTTGGAGCCATGTCCATAGGCTTGCACATTACCTGCAGGTCGAGTATGTTGGTGGACCTGTGTTATTCGAGCTGTCGCAGCACGCAGCCGAATGCAATTATAAGTACCAAAGCTTTGAAATTGTATCGCTCAAGAATTAGCTATGGCCGAGTCGCCAGAAAATCATGTGCTCGGCCTGCCTTGGCATCACTTCATCTGCAATATCGACATCGACTTGTCCTTCTCTACAGCACTATATGCCTCTAGTAACATCCGCGATGAATACTCGTTCATTAGAGGTGGTCTGGATGAATCCAAATGGCTAGCCCTTGAAAGAAATGTCCGCAGCACGCTGTTGCACGGCTTGCGGCGAGCTATCGAGAGGAGGCGAGACGTGGTCTTTCGTGCTAGAGGGCCTGTAATGGAGACGCGGATGTATGGCGACGACACGATACAGAGGTATCGGAAGTTCCTACTTGTCGTTGCTGGTGAGCTTGAAAGACTGGGGCGCGCAAAGGTAGAAGTGGTGTGGATGCAGTATGATTGAAATATTATGCAGGAAATAACATTAGAACTCCCAGAAGTTTATCGTAGCTGGAGATGGTTTTGGACAGCACGTTTCGACCGGGCTTTTCTCGAAGTGCATTTGACTTCCCCTAGCGTGCGACAAAGTGCAGTGCAAGTCCTTATTACGGTGAAAAGTACAGGTGGATTGAAAAGTGGCGTTGTCGTTCAGGAGTGTTGGCGAGGCTTGGACGTAATAGAGTGCTGACGCCCGCACATCTCGGATGCTCCTTCCGTGAAGGAGCTGGTCCAACGTCCAGCATCCAGAAGCACGTCGGCTGTCAACGTTGATCGCAACAAACGATTCTCAGAGACATTCATGCGCATGATGCCCAAAGCTGTCATGGTACGGCATCGCTACCGGATCCAGATCCCGGCCCCGTTGCGAATCAATGCATGAAGGCCCCACTCCCACCCGACGCCGCGACAAACAGACACGATTCACAGCCACGGACATTCGCAGAATCTGTGAAGCTCCAGTTTAGCAAAGTATTGGAACGCGTCATTAATGTTTCTTGCCACGAAAGATTCGGCATGTCAAACATTTGTGAGTCGTAACATCGCTCGCCACTCTTTTCTTATCCATTCTACGTCAACGGATGGAAATTAACTGGGGTAGAAGCTTCGGGAACTTTGAGCGTTCTGGCTGGTGGAGCCGTTGATGTCAAGAGCATGGGAGGTGCTTGTTCCTCTAGAAACTTCCGCAGTTCGTGGAACAGTTCGTTGCCTGGGAGTTTTGCAACGGCTGTGGCGTCGCCTTGCGCGCGAGACAAACATCAGCACACAGCGACCAGTCGCCTCAATCATGCACCCAAAGGCCATACTGCATACCCAGACGAAGTTGCCATCAAATTGCAACATTCCACACGTTTCATGGGATGCCTAACTCTCGGCACGACACGAGCTCAATTCAACAAAATTCCGCGATCAAGACAGCCTTACCACAAGGGGAGAAGATGCACAGACAACGCTTTGTCTGTGTGGCTGCTATAATTGGCTCGTCTCCACAGGCCGCCCACCACATGAGGCATGGCGCGTGTTGCCTGGACAGGGCGGCGAAGGCAGTTCACAGGGGCTAGCTCCGAAGTATGCTTTGGCGTGGAAATTAATCCGAAGTCAATAAAAAGGCAGCACCGCGTCGCGTCTCCAGGTCTTCACCACTTTCACTCCAAATCCATCTACCGTCGCTACTTGCTCATCCGACTCTTGACATTTACTTGTACAAGAATCTTTCCATCGCTTGCACCACCAGAAAAATTACTACCTTTTTAATACCGACCAAACAAACAAACATCAAGATGCGCGCCTCAGTCTTCTACTCCGCTGCTTTCGCCGCCGTCGCGTCTGCTCAGTCCGTAAGTTATCACTTCCACCCCAGGATCCACGAAATCACCATCTAACAATGCACCAGTCCTCAGTCGACCCCTTCCCACAGAGCATCTACATGGCTCAGACCAACTCTCTCGGTGTCGTAACCGGCATGCCCGCTGTTGTCACCAGCATCCCCAGCCAGCCCGCTGCCGTAACCAACATCCCGGGCCAACCCGCAGTCGTCACCAGCCAGCCTCTCCCAGCCAACATCCCAGCCGTTGGCCCTGGCGTCCACACGCTCGTCCTCGCCGGAACCGGCTCTGCATTCAACCAGACCCGCACCGTCGTTGTCTCAGCGAACAACAGCACAACTGTTGAGATCCTCCCAACTCCCACTGGAGGCGCCAGCGGCTCAGGCGCGTCCGGCATGACGACCACTGGTACTGGCATGCGCCAAACCGGCTCCGCAACCGGCACTGGCCCGGCTCAACAGTCCACCGGCGCTGCTGTCGCCAACGTCCAGCTCGCAGCTGGTAGCGTTCTCGGCTTCGGTGCTTTCGTCGCTGCGTTTTTGTAAGCGGTCACTGTCGCACGTCGGGAGGGAAGAAACACATGGCACGCCACGTTTGGATGTCGTGTACTTTCGGGTGTTTTGTGCAGCTGTGACACTGCGTCCTTGAGATACCACTACCGTTTTTGAATTATTGCGAGCATTTTGCATTGGCGCCTTATCTAGCACTGGTATAGTGCATTAGGGCTGGGTCGGATAGCCTAGTATTAATGGTAGTACTGTCGTGAGATTGGAAATGGAAAACCTTTACAAACAAACTAAATCGTTTATGGCGCGACCATGTCGCGTCGCTTGTGCTGTTAGACCCCTAAGCTATCCACGCCATGCTTCACCCCGCCAACCACCACTTTCTTCCAACCCTCTCGCGCCAATGTCTTCAACAAGCACATCCCCCGAATACCCAAAACACATCCCCTCAATAACATACGGCGACCCTCCAACTCGCCTCCAAACACTCGACATATGGCTCCCACGCCCCCTCGAACAATCCGACCCCACAAATTCGCTATGGATAATGTTCGTCCCGCCAACCTCCACCTCCCTCCCCATCCAATCCTAACCCCCCACACAGCTACATCCACGGCGGCGCCTGGCGTGACCCCCTCCAAACCGCCCTCGGCGCTAAACCCACACTCAAACACCTCTTCGCATCCGCACACGTCCACCAAATCGCAGGCATCGCATCCCTGTCCTACCGCCTATCACCCTACACCACGCACCCAACCGACCCGTCCTCTCCCTCCGACGCCGACAGAAATGTGACGCACCCAATGCACATCCGCGACGTCGCGCGCGCAATCGCATTCCTGAAGAAGGAGTACGGCGTAAAGAGGTGGATTGGCGTCGGGCATTCGTGCGGTGCGACGATGCTGTGTCATTATGTTGCGGGTGTGGGGTTGGATGAGGGAAGGGATGTAGATGGGCCTGAAGCGCTGGTTCTCCTCGCAGGGATATATAGTTTCCCGTTGTTCCTGCGGAATCATAGCGTTCCTACGGTGCCTGAGAATATCGAGAAGATTTATTCGTCGATAGTGACTGAGGCGTTTGGGTCGGATAGTAGTTTGTACCAGTCGTTGTCGCCTACGTCTGGGATGTACGGGAGCAAGACGTGGAGGAATGGGAAGTCGGTTGTGCTGGCGCATAGTTATGAGGATGAATTGGTGGAGAGACATCAGAGGGATGTCATGGTCGTTGCGCTGGATCGGGAGGGGTGGAGTGTGGTCGTTGAAGAGGGGGATGAGGAGGCGCTGGGAAGAAGGGTGCTTGAGGTTAGGGATATCAAGGGGACGCATGATTTCGTGTGGAGGGATGGGCAAGAGTGTGCGAAGCTGATTGGGGAGGTCGTTGAGCGGTTGTCGACGTGAAGATGGATTAAGATATACACATACACGAGGATCCGAGTCTCGCTGAAATGAGAAGAGAAGAAGAGGACCGCCACTTTTGGTACGCAATACCCAAATGTTTCCCAGGCCTTGCTGAACTGAACGCCACTACTCGCCTGCTGGCTATGCTATTGGTACAGCGAGATGAATATTGTACATTTCGTATCTTACTCTTCCTGCCCTTCTACCGCTTGTTTAACCTCTCATCCATGACCTTGTTGATCTCGTTTTGGACGTGGTTGGATCCGCTCTCTGCACTGCTGAGCTTCTCTTGTAGTTCAGCAATCTTCTTGCTGGATGGGGAGTCGCCCTCTATTTGCTTGCCTGCTGCACTCTTGGCTTGCGAGGCGTTGACATTTCCGTATACTGCCATGGCGCTGGCGATCATGCCGCCAATGTCGCCGACATTGCCAGGTACGATGACGCTGGTTCCCTCCTTGGCCAGGTTCGCGAATGCATCGACGTACTTCTCGGCCACGGAGAGCGAGATGGCACTCTGTGCTGCGCCCTCGCCCTGCGCGACTGCTCGTGCGACGGCATCGATACCGTTGGCGGTGGCTTGTGCCTTGACCAAGATAGCCTCAGCTTCTCCGCTTGCCAGGTTGATCTGCTCAGCTCTCAGCGCCTCAGACGCCAAGATGACCGACTGCTTCTTTCCCTCGGCGATGTTGATGGCAGACTGCCTCTGACCTTCTGACTCGAGAATTTCAGCGCGCTTTGAGCGCTCAGCGGTGACCTGGCGGTGCATGGCCTCTACGACTGGATCGGGGGCGTGGATGTCGCGAATCTCGTAGCGCAGGCAGGTAACACCCCAGTCCTGGGCTGCCTCGTTGATAGCGGCGGTGATGTTGGCGTTGAGGCTCTGGCGCTCCTTGAGCACGTGGTCGAGTGACAGCTGGCCGATCTCGGATCGCATCGTTGTTTGCGCCAGTTGAGAGATGGCATACTCGGCATCTTCGACTCCGTAGCTATATACTGTCAGTCCAGCATTCTTGATCTGGTTCGTGTCGTCACATGCCTGGCCTTGTACGCGTCAAACACTCTCGTGTAGAGGACACCGTCGAGCTCGAGAGTGACATTATCGGCTGTAATGGCACTCTGACTGGGAATCTCTATCGCGTTCTCCTTCAAGCTCCTGACATAGGCTATTCTATCGATAACAGGCACCAAGATGGCAAGACCAGGCTCCAGGATGCGGTTGAACTTTCCCATGCGCTCGACGATCCATGCTGTTTGCTGCGGTACAAATCTGATTACGGTGTTGGTAGGAAGGCGCTTATGCGATGCGAAGTACGACGGAGGGCCAGTTTGCGAGTTCAGCTGTCCTAGCGAGCCGAAGACGCTTCCTGTGCTCGCTGCATGCGCGTTGAGCTGTGAGAAGCTGCGAACGGTTGTGGTGGCCAAGGCAGCAGCGAGAGGGATTGAGCGTGATGTCGCGAGTAATCTTGAGGTCCTGAGTAAGCCGGAGCCTTTGGAGGCCAGCAGCCGTGTGCGCGACGACATGGTGAGGTTTTGGGGCGAGTAGTGATGACAGACGCTGCGAGCTCTAGAGATGTTCATCGGCGAGTGGTGGAACCGACACCAATGACATAATCAATTCACAAACACGACTCCTCCACCACAATCCTTCTTCAACACCTCGCCTCTTCCATCCGCATGTTTCCAGTCATCACAAACTTTGTGGAATTCTCACGATGGTTCCGAGAAAAGCGATTGTCAGTGTACCGCCTGTCGCAACATACGAGGAAAAATTACAGGGGTAGCTCCAACGACTCTCTCTCTATCCATCCTGGTTTATTGTACGATGATACACTATAAAAGGGCTCTCTTGCTACAGCTTCTCAATGTCCTTACTTATGTTACTTTATCTCATTTGCTTACTTCCAGTTATTGTAATCCTAGAATCTTCCCACTTATGCAGAGGGAGGCGGTAGGTTGCGAGTCTCAGCACCCACCAAGCTATTTGCTTATAAAAGTTACGAAAGTGAAAGGAGGAACTCACATCACCAACCCAAGTCGCAAACAATTGGGACTAGCGAGGTAAAGAACTAAATACGCGAAGCGCTGCGCCGTCCCTCCAAGACTCTCTATCTTTTGCTCGAGCCCGCGAAGAGTCTACATCTCCCAAGACTCTCAACTCACCCACCAAGGCTTGATCATGGCGGACACATTATACACAATTGTTCTTAATGCGGACACCATTGTCATCCTCAAGAATCCCATACTGGACTTTGCACCCTGGCAGCCACAAGCCGCAACCGCTACCGGTATCTCAGTCGAAGCAACAAACGAAACGGACACGACAGGGCTCAATGCCACTGCCTTAGTAACAAATGATGCACCTCTAGTAAGCCTATTCGGCGGCGATAGCGTCGCAGATCGGTCTGCTGTCGCTTTCACGGCAGAAAACACAGAAAACATTACCTCGAATAGCAAGGACAACGGCGACACCGACGATCAAGTTTCGAAAGCGCTTCCGGCTATTGTACGTTACCATTGCTCCAGTGCGCATCTCAAGGTAGCTTCCAAGGTCTTCGACAAGGCTATCTCTGGCGACTGGGCAGAGAGCGCGCGCAAAGACGACGGCTACTACCACAATGTGGTGGAAGACTGGGCCGAAGACGCGCTTCTTGTTCTGCTGAACGTCCTACACTCACGATACAAGGAAGTTCCTCGATCAGTGGACATCGAGATGCTCGCCAAGCTCGCAACACTAATCGACTATTACCAGTGTGGAGAGGCAACCGCCATGTGCACGGAGAAGTGGATAGGCGATGTCTTGTCTGAAGACTCTCCGCCTACTACCTATAACCGCACCCTCATACTTTGGATGTGTGTGGCATGCATCTTTCGACTGAAGACAGAGTTCTGGTCAACCACAAAGACCGTGATCAACAAAGGACACGATGGCTCACTCAGGACTCTAGGTCTTCCTATTCCCCAGTCTGTGTCCGGCAAGTCGCGATTACCACGAACTCGCACAGCCGCTAACAAGTCGTAGAGATCGTTGACAAAAGACGAGAAGGCCTGATGTCCCGGAACATCGCTGAGCTCGAGACCCTCGCCCATACTTATAGTAAAATAGATTATGTCTGTCCTATCTCCAAGGATCACTCTTTCGTCTGTGGTTCAGTCCTTTCTGGTGCTCTCACAAAGGAGCTGGCAATCTTAGGGTTGACTCCGTATCCTGAGAAGCCTTTCAATGGGATTAGTCTAGAAACCTTGCGGGCGAAGATAGACTCCATTCGAAAGGTGTCCTGGCGCGCGGTGCTTCCGGCGACACAAGCCTCGAAAAGACCTGCAGCTAGCTCGGACCCAACACACCCATGCAATCTCAAGAATCAAGTCAGCATCAGCCTTGCCAAACACAAAATGTCTCCCGGACTGACTCTGTGGGAATGCGGGATCTAGATAGGCGCAAGAAGGGGTGGGTCACTTTTAGACGCGGCTTGGAAGTACGATCTTTAAGGCAAGCGGTAGGTAGGCGATCATGGGCTACCTCAACAAATGCGGGGGTCATAAGCTTCACTTCCACTATCTTATCACCACGTTTGGGCTGCGCGATGCATCTATACAACACTAATCGACTGTGATGGACAGAAGATGACATAGAGTGCGGAAGACCAGGCAGCTCGAAGCCTGCATTGCTTGTTCGTAAGTCAGCCCAGCCTCTGATAATCTATCCCGCTCTCTGCAGAATGTGTTCGATAAAATGACATGTCTGTACTGCAAGTGCGAGTGGTTACTTTAGAGTCCTGGAGTGATAGAAAGGGTGTTGGCGCGCACGTGGAAAGAGCGGGTTTGCACGCACCGTATACAGTCTTTGCTTTGCACGCGCCTTCCCAAGTTTCCGCTACCGACCTCCGCAGATTTCTCACGTCAAGCTTCCTCTCTTTGGCCACTTTTCAAGTTCTCAAACCCATCACCCACCACCATGCCAGGCAACGTCTATACAATCACGCATAACTGGGACACAGTACTCTTGCTCAAGAAACCAGTCCTCTCCTTCGCGGAATGGGAGAAGACAAAAGCTCCACCACCATCGGCGGACCAAGAGCAAGGGCAAGCCACGTCCGCTGTGGACAGCGGAGGACCAGATGACTGCAGTGTGGTCGACAAGCAGGAGGTGCCGGCCATCGAGGAGGAAGCCGATGTAGATTGCGACGAGAGCACATGCGACTCTGCGGATGCCCTTCTGAACCCAACGCCATCATAGGCGACAACAGGTGACGGCGAAGACCTCATCGACATGGCGCGGGCTGCCTTTCTGGCACTTTCCCTCGATGCTCCTACTGGGAGCGTTCACTACCTGGTCTCCTCGGAGCACCTGAAGATGCCGTCACCTGTATTCACTCGAATGCTTCTCGGCGCAGATGGCTCTAGTGACGGGCTTGAACCAGACCGCGGTCATTACATCACTATCGACGACGACTGCGACGAGCAGGCGATGCTCGTGCTCTTGAACATCATCCACCTCAGGAATCGCCAGGTACCCCGATCGGTAGACCTGGAGATGATGACCAAAGTCGCCGTCCTCATCAATCATTACAAATGCCACGAGGAAGCAGAGGCTTTCAAAAGCATGTGGATAGTCTGGCTGGAGGAGACATCTTCACCGCCACCCAATAACTACTGTCGAGAGCTCATACTCTGGCTGTGCATCGCTTGTATTTTTCGCCTGGAGAAAATCTTCTTCGATGTCACAGCCACCGCTATCAAGCTAGGTGCGGACGGCTACGTACGTACCATGGGTCTACCGATCCCCGCTTCTGTGACAGGTAGGTCACTACTGTTCCGTCTCATGAATGTACTAATCACATGTAGAGAGGATAAAAGACAAACGCTGCGACTGCATGGACAACATCGACGACATTCTCGTACGTTGCGTGCATCGCTTCCGCAGTGTCAAATACAAATGCTCATTACATCCTGAAGCTTCTTTGCAATGCGGGGCCATGCTTCTCGGTGCCATCATCAAAGAGATGGACAAAGCTGGTCTCAATATAATTGCCTTCAAGGCGCCCTTCGATGGCTTCAGCGTGCATGCGGTCCTGCATAGCATCTACAGCTTCCAGGATCATCGATGGTACGATTCCAATGAAGGTCATTGCCTTCATCCTTGCGACCTGAGGAACGAGATCAAGCTTGGCCGGAAACCGACACACGACGATTATGGCATATTGCTGAGTAATGAGGGTGGTCAAGAGATACATGAACCGGAGCTAATGGCTTGGAGCGAGCCCGAACGATAGTAATGTATCCCGAAGGAGAGCTTGACCTGGCAGTTCTACAAGCGTTTAGGGTCCAAAGCTGATCTCCAGGTCGATCAGTTATTTACTATTATTACCTGATGGTTCATGCTTGGAGTGATAAGGCTGAGAGTGCTAAAGCAGAGGTGCAGCGGACGAGAAAGCTTCTGTCTCTTGGGTGTACTGAGCTGAAGTACGGAGGCAATCGTGTCTTGCGTTTCTGTGTCGTTTTCTCGTTGCAGCGTCTCCCAACTATTCAGCTACAGTAGGTGAAATTGAGAGGGTCCGTTTCAAATCAAAAGACGCAAATGTTTGCTGAGATGGTAGCAAACCAACAATGAGGAGAAAAGAAGTAGGAGAAGTGTTTGGTATTCACGATCGAAAAAGATACACGAGTCACAAAGCAGGAGGTTGGCCCCAGCCACTTGCTCAGCAATCGACCTTTTTTTCACTTGCGAGCGAGCAAATTTCTGCACATCCAAAGGTCAACTTCGCAACAATTCATACCATGGCTGGAAAAGTCTACCAAGTCGTGTAAAACCCGGATGCAGTCATCGTGCTCCAAAATCCTCTGCAAGCCTTCGCAGCTTGGGGGCAGCCAGCAGTCAGTGCAGTTGTCATTACCACAAAGCCACCAGTGACTGGTTCCTATACCTCGAAGGGTTCGGCACCGTCCAGTCTTTTCGATGACGGTGCCGCCGCTGATGCGGGCGCCGTAACGAAGTTTGCGCGAAGCGGAACTGATGGCCAAAATATGGCAGAGCTTCCAGGCGTTCACTACCACTGCTCTGCCGCGCACCTCAACGTTGCTTCTACGACATTCTGCAAGGCTGTTTCTGGTGGGTGGGCGGGAAGTAAGCCCCAGGCTGACCGTCGCCGCTACATCGTTGTACAGGATTGGGATGAGACGGCTCTTCTGATACTTCTCCGTATCCTGCATCTCAGGAATCGTCAAGTTCCCAGAACAATAGACCTTGAGACCCTTGCTAAGCTCGCCGTTCTCGTGGACTATTACGACTGCACCGAAGCAGTAGAGACATACACAACTTCATGGATAGCCTCGGCTGTTTCGAGCTCGCCAGTACCTACGTCCTATTGTCGCGAGCTCATCCTATGGCTGTGTATCTCGACAGTCTTTCGAAGCAAAAGCGAATTCGACGCCGCGTCTCAAGTGGCGGTACGTTGCAGCAACGACCCAGTGCTACGCACCTTGAACCTCCCCATTCCGGTAGTAGTCACGAGTACGTGATTACCACTACGATAGAACTCCAACTGCTAACGATGAGCTAGATTACATTGACCAGCGGCGTCGTACAAAAATCAAGGAAGATCTCAATGCCCTACGGGCCCTCCAATACGGTCTCACCTCTGAGGCTCGCCGATGCCCTCATGCCGTCGGCAGACTTTACGGCGGAAGCGGAGGCGGAAATGGAGACGCCGATCGGAACTTCCGGTGCAACTCGCTTCTTCTTGGTGCCTTGAAGATGGGCATGAATGCGGCCAAGCTATCTCCTCGACCTTTAACACCTTACCCAGGGCTCACCGTCAGCGGACTACGGACTGATATCAAGAACTTCCGGTCAGCGTGCTTACACGACAATAGTTCTTATGGGAATCACTCATTGTGTACACTTTTTAACGTGGTGGAAACGGCACTTGACAAGAACGAGGGAGATATGTACATGAATATTGCGGACTTCTCGACTTATTACCACGTCAAACAGAAACCCGTGGCGACTGGGTTTGGTGGATATGGCGGTTTTGGCTCGTAGAGGAACTGCGTGTTTTGGGCGCTTCTTGCCCTCGCTTCATGGTCAAATTTTGCAATCTGCTGGTTCTAAATTTGTTAGCAAATGTCACCTACCAACCCAGTACATTTCCACCACGCAAGGGAAACTTTGTTAGCTTCAGTCAACGCCATCGACAAGCCTACCGTCTTTTCCAAAATTGTTCTTGTGATCTACAGACGGCCGCCGCCAACCGGCAAGCTGTCCAGGCGGAACTTGAGGAAATTTTCTTGAACGGCCTTGCTCGCATCAGATACAGGGCCCGTACGCACGTTGGTTTCAGCAGCGTCGATTCATTGATAGAGTTTGGAAAGTGGCAGGGAAGAGTAAAGAATAGACATGAAAGGCCCGCTTCTACTGCAACAGACACTGCGACAGGAGTGAAAGTAGTGCACGTGACTAACTAATAACCTTGGAAACGACGCCAGTGATTTCGCGTAATCAAACCCTTTCCTGCTATCTCGAGGGCCGCTCAATCCTAGCACACCGCAGTAATGCAATTCCCTCGACTTTCATCATGGCGTTGAAAGTCTACAAGATTGCGCCCAATGCAGACACCATCATCGTCCTCAAGAATCCTCTGCTAGAGTTTGCACCTTGGGATGAGCCCGCGACCAATTCTGCCGCCATCGCGAACTCACTCATCGCAACTGACGATGGCGATACCAAATCAAGAAGTCCTGCTGTTGCGATCGAACTAGCTGACGAGGCGCACAAGCCTAGGCTGTTTGGCGGCGATGCTATCGCATTTCGAAGTCGGGCAGGCGCAATCATCGCAAGCAAGACCGACGAATCGATCGCAGGCGTCAAGGCCAACGATGCCATGGGAGAAACCTCGAAGATACCCACTGAAGGCATACACTATCATTGTTCCTCCGCACACCTCAAGCTAGCATCTAAGACTTTCCAGAAGGCGCTATCAGGAGGATGGGCAGAGGGTGTGCCCCGCGAAGATGGCCGCCGTTACATCGAAGTCGAGGCCTGGGACGAGAAGGCACTACACATCCTGCTTAATATCTTCCACTTGCGATACGATCAGGTGCCCCGCAAACCCGACTTCGAACAGCTCGCGAAGCTTGCGACGTTGATCGACTACTATCAGTGCCGCGAGGCGACTGCTATATGCACCGAGATTTGGATCGAGGCCCTCCACGTCGATTGGGACATGCCTACGATATATGGGCGGGACCTCATACTATATATCTTCGTGTCGTGCATCTTCAAGGATCAATCGCTGTTTAAGCGTTCCACGGAGATCGCGATCAACACTGGGACGGATGGTACACTGCGTACTTTAGGACTGCCAATTCCTCCGGCGGTTTCCAGTAAGCATTGATCTTGTCCCACCGCATCCACGCATACTGATCTTTGACAGACTGCATTGAAGAGAAGCGCCGAGCACTCATCTTCAGCTTGGTGAACCATGTGGAGGCTGCTTTCAACATGTTTCGCAAGAATGACTACCGTTGCCCTCGCAACAAAGACCACTCCTTTCTATGTGGCTCAGTCATGCTAGGGGCCCTTACGAAGGCATTAGACTCAACATGTCTCTCTCCCCTCCCGTCAGAGCCATACAATGGGGTGAGCCTGGAAGGCATACGAGACGAGCTGGGCAAGATTAATAAGGTCCTCTGGCGGACACCGAGCCCAAATTCTCATCGCTTCTCCGACTTGCGGTCCGATGAGCTACATCCTTGCAATCTTAAGGACGAGATTGACGACATGTTGAAAGCGCATGAACTGTCATCTGGGGTGTCCATGGAGGATTGTGGCCTAGATGCGAAGAGCTTGAAGTGAAATCCAGGGAACATCGAAGATGAAAACGGTTGTATACTAAACGCAAGACACGCGGCTACTCGCAGCCTGCTTACTACAAGTGAGACAATGGGTTAAATCAGGTTCTACAAATTATGCGCAGAGCTGAAGATAGTTATTCCACGGATCACGGGGGTATCAACATTTGCGGCCTCTCACAACGCGCATGGTGAAGGGCAGAGTCACATATTCGAGCAAGGAGAGCCGAAACCATATAGTTCACATGAGTCCGGCATTATTGGCGTGATGATCTTGTTGGGTGGCATCTTTCCCCTCAGAAGGGGTGTCACCACTCCAAAGGACTGCTAGAGCAGAAGATGAGACTCGCAGGAATTTTCAAAACTTGATAGACGATCAGCAGGCTGACAATTAGTCGTGCTATGAGTATGGATGTACCTTTCGATGGCTTGCCATCTTTCAAGTCCGTGTTGTGTCATAGTGTGCGAAACTTCGGGCTCCGTGATGCGCTCTATCACCAGTTGGAGACAAAAGTAATGCATGCCTATTGTGTTGCTCGTCGCATGTCCCGTCGCAAGAGTTTGGTTGCTTGTCCCAATGCGGCACGCTAGCGGCGGACCAGGATGGAAGGTTCCAGCACGCGCGCGAATCATCTCACGTCTTCGTGACAAACCTAAGAACCATCACCAAGCATCGCGAACTATCTGCACGCTTCTAGCAAGGTCTCTGCCCTTGCGGAATCTGCATTGCTCATCAATGCGTCGCAAGCTGGCTGTTGCCTTGATCGACCGCCAGGATGCCTATAAAATACTGGCTTGAGCCTCTTCCAGGACCCATCATCAGATTCAAAGGTCCACCACACCAAGAGATCCATCAGATCAACAGCTACTTTTGAGCCTACCTACTTTAAACATTACTGTCTTCGACTTGAGTCTCTTCCCACCACCAACCTCATCAACAATGGCCTACATCCTCACACCGAGATTTGCGCCCGCCTACCAGGCACCACAATGTAACCCATTCGGCTTCTGCGCCCCGGTCTCACGGCCCGCCTACTCCTACCGTGTTGCCCGCCCTCGTCCACAGCGCCCTCAGTACTCATCGTTCAACCACTTCTTCGGTCAAGTCGATGAGCTGCTAAGCGAGATCGACCGCGAAGTCCAGCGCGAGGCACAGGTCGAGGCCCAGCGACAGGCCCACCTCGAGGCCCAGCGCGAGGCGCACCGCCAGCGACAGCAGCGCAAGCGCGCCCTTCGTGCTAGGTTTGGTGTCAACCAGATTGCGCAAGGATGGCAGATAGAGGGCGACATCCAAGGCTTCAACCAGGAGAACATCAGCATCGAAATCACAGACGAAAATACCCTGAAGATCGCTGGTAACACCAAGTGGCAGGCCGAGAAGACTGTCGAGCCAGAACAGCAGCAACCTCAGGCCGAACTTACCCCAGCTGTCGAGCAACAATCCACCGAGGAGACTGTGGAAGACAAGATGGACGGTGTCACACTCAACGAGCCAGACTTCGAGACCATCACTGAAGCCGAAACCGCTACTGCCAGGGCCGAGTCTCCAGTCAGCGACACCGGATCTCACAAGTCCTACCAGCCTACCGTTGAAGACGACTACGAAGATCTTGGTGCCGAAACGTCCTCTCTTGTTTCAACTCCTTCTCGACCCTCCTCGCCAACGGAGGTCAAGGAGCCCAAGGGCAAGGAGAAGGCCGTAGATGGGCTAGTCGCTCCCAGGACTGCCGTTGCTCAACAGCCTCAGCCCGAAGTGCCGGCCCAGCAGCCACAGCAGGAAGAACGCGTTCACGGCTCTTTCGAACGAACCTTCAGGTTTCCCCAGCGCATTGATGCAGCCAACGTGAGCGCTAGCTTCGAGGGAGGTGCCCTCAGAATCACTGTTCCGCGGGCCCAGGCCCAGCAGGTCAGGAGGATCGCAATTTTGTAATCAACAGACATCAGTGGAGGAATAATAGGTTAGCATATGCATGGTTTGGCGTTTCATTTGTAAGACAGCTGTACTGCACGATGCTTAGACATCGGTAATGAATCCAATAATGAATATTCCAACAGTTTCTCCTTCTCATCCTCGTGATAACATGTATCTGCCACCATATCATTTAACCCAAAAAAGCAGCTGCGCCGACAATACCAGCAACAATCGCACCCATATCAGCGGAATTGAGAGCGTTCGCAGCACCGGTCCGGGAAGCGGTAGCAGACGCCGCGCGCGTCGAAGTACCAGTCTCTCTGCGTGTGGAGTCGGTAGCAGTGGCACTGCGTGTCTCGGATGATGTGCGTGCCATGGAAGACTCGCGTGTCATAGATGAGCTTAAGGAGCTATACAAGTGTCAGATGAGGTTCAACGATGTGCCAAACGGCTAATGGATGTAGAGACTGTGCTATCAGGGATACATGGATGCACATACGTGGTGTCGTTCGCGAGGACGAGAGTCGCGAGGACTGGTAGGAGGAAGGCGGAGATTTGCATGTTTGCGGCGTCTAGGGTTCGAGAAGAACTTGATGATAGTATGTATTATGGGATCGCCAAGGAATGAGTGTGTATGTGTAATAGTTAGAGTTGAAAACAAGAGTGTATCAGGTAACAGGGATGATGAGTGTCCTCGAGACATAACACCAGAGGTAACTTATATATATATATATATGTTCAGTCAATTCTACAACGCGATACCCCTGGATCTGCACACGAACGACAAATTGAGCGATATATCCTTATACTTCTCAGTCTATCAGTTCCGGATACTCGGCACTACTATTTGTAGTACTAGCACATTATACGCAAGTCAAACAATGTAGCCGCGTGGCCACAGGTGGTAGTCAGGGTCCTTGCGAGTAGGCGTGTGGACTGAGCTGTGTTCGACGGTATCAACTCCGTCGACTGTGAAGTTTTCTTTTTGTGAACGCCCACAAACATAGCATACTGCCTCCAGGAGCATTCGAGGGGATACAGAAGGACTCTCACTAAGTTTGCGCAGCAGCGACTTAGTTTCCAATATCTTGTGGCTCAAATTTCAATGTCAATGCAAACCAATGTGCTCGTCTTGTTTCAACTGCGTACTTCTCAAAGATGTTCCGAATGTTCATCGTATAGCCTAGACCCGGCAGCACCCGAACAAGCCATTTGACGTGTGCCGTTGTCCGAAGTGTGGCGCGGAGGTGTTTCCGGTAAACGTGGCTTGCGTGATCTCCGCAGTCTATTTCAGCATCTAAACCCATCTCGAGCTGGCTTTTGCCCTTCCGGATCTCACGGATCAATTCAATGTACGATGCAGACTATGGCACAGAATCATGAATCATGAATCATTCACCCTTGGTAGTTGTACTAGTGGCCTAGTGTATGGCTTGTGAAAGCATGTCGTGACTAAGCACTGCGCTACCCACCCCACGAGATTGAAGACCTTGGCCAATTCGGCGGGTATTGCGCGTCGACGAAGCCTGGTAGCGTATATATTCTCTCTAGCATGTGGATTTGGCAGTTCATATGGAGAAGACCAGACTCAACGACAATTTGATTACTACAAGTACATGTTTCAACCGATCTACCCCTTAACAACACCCGCCCTACACTCCCATCGCATACAGCGCCTTTCCTTCAACCCGAAATCCGCCAACGACGCGGACCATAGATTAATTCCCTGCTCTCCCTGGCGTTGAAGTCTTCCCATCACTAACTTAGACGATCCAAGCAGCGAATCCAAGAACCATGGCCGCAACGCTGCCGATATCTCCAGCGTTCAGAGCACCAGCAGCGCCTGAGGACTTAGCCGGAGCTGAAGTGTTCGTTGAGCTTCCAGAAGAAGAAGATGGGTCTTGAGTCATGGTGGTCGCAGTAACGGTTGCGGTCGGGCTTCCGGTGGGTGTGGTGGTCATTGTGACGGTCTGCTGGGCCGGAGTACTATGTGGATGCATGTCAGTATAAATTCACAAGCGGGAAGGTAAAGGAAGGAAGATTACTTACGAGCTGGACGAGTCGGCAACTGCGAAAGCCGCAAGGAAAGAGAGAGCGATGATGGTGGAACGCATGGTAGCGGGTTACGTTGAGTCGGTGGTATTAGTACGGTAAGAAGGTGCTGCGAGTTGTGCTTGTGGAGCTGATCGAAGATCGTAAATGCGGAGTGACTCTGATAGAAGACGACGAATCTCGAAGTCCCGCTATATGTACCCAGCAGACATATGGTCAAAATGAGCTACACGCACCAGCCCCTAAGCATCGTCGTACTTGCAGGTGTTGTCGTTACAAGACGTCGCAGTGCGACGAATACGAAAGCCGGTGTAGGTGCACCTGCCCGCCAGCTTGCATGCTCAACGGCTCTCTCCTTGGGAAATCAATTCTAGATGCGGCGTCTCACTGGATCGTCGGACGTTGATGTGGTAACGATAGTCGGTGGTGCTGCCTGAGCGGTCAACAAGAAGAGCGTGCACCCCATGCCCGGGTGACACGTCGCTTCCTGAAGATTGAACCCGCGAACGGTTGGCTGATGAGAAAATTCGTTAAAAGTTCGTTAATCCAGTGGTACACATACGGCTCGAGAGCGGGCGTGCTCAAGCTTACGTCGCGAAGCCTGACAATGTAATCAAAAATTCACTTACACAGACGACACGGGGCCGAAGTACGACTCGTTAACTTGGAAGAAAGGCATACGCGGCGCGATAAGCTCGTGCAAGGCTGTGACAAGTTCGTGCTTTGGTGCTGTTGTGCAAGTAAGCGGATAGAGATGAGTGTAACGAGACCGAGGCGTTGATTACGCAACATGCTCATTACAAAGAAGGGATGCAACGACCGTCGGTCCGGCTTGAAACCACGCTGTACTGCCAAAACAATGGTTGGTGAATAATCATTGTCTTGTGCCCTAGAATAGTCTATGTCACTCCCATTTTCATCAGTCCAGTATTACATCAGCCCATGAAATGTTTGTTCAATGTATACAAGTTCTTCCATCGACATTTGACATTCTTACAACAAAGCAGCGACGCCAATCATGCCGACAACGATGCCAGTAAGACCGCTAGCGGCCAGAGAGTCGGCAGCACCGGTGAATTGAGCTGGACGCGAAGAAGTGGTAGAGGCTGGGCGAGTGCCGTTGGTAGGTGCGGCACCGGCAGCGGAGGTGACACGGCTGGCAGCACTGGACGCAGCGGCAGCAGCGGAAGAGGCGCGGCTGGAGGCCGATGCAGCGACTGATGAGGCTACACCAGCGGCGGACGATGCGCGAGATGAGGCAGAGGCGAGCACTGAGGAGACCGCACCGACCGCGGATGATGCGCGAGACGCGGCTGCAGATGACGCTGCACCGGCAACTGAAGAGAGGGCTGAGGCGACCACTGAAGGAACACTATGATAATGTTAGAAAGTGTTCATGGGCCTGCATCGAGCCTGAGGTGACTCACGGGTTCTGAGCGGCAACAAGGCCGGCAAGGACTGGGAGGGCAACGATGGAGAAACGCATGTTGACTGAGCTAAGAAAGATGAGCTTTCAGAAGTGATTATGCGTTGAGTTTTGATTTATGAAGTGACTGGCTTTTGAATCAATCGAGCGATTGTATGTTTGCAAAATGGAATTTGTTTGGGATGCGATGCGAGGTCTTTATGTATGTGTGATCTTGGGCCAGGTCAGCTCATACTCTTGATCCAGTCGTTCTATTGAAAGCCATGGCATGCGTGCTTCATGCTGAATATGTCGCCAGATGCCGGTACCGATGCTCGCAGAGCGCACGCCCATTCCAAACATGGAGCTGTAGAGGAGATCTAGGCAGTAAGTTGTAAAGACCAAATAGTGCTAGGATGCATTCAGGCGCTCACATGGGGTTATTCGTCTTACTGATTGGTTGTAGTGCTCCAGATAGTCTATGATGGGGGCTGAAAGCCTACAGAGGAGGCGTGTCGGTGGCTGGCGATCAAGTATCTAGGTAGTTGAGCGACCGCGATCACCGAGAGCTGGAGCATCGAAAAGTCTCAGCCAAGAGAGAAACACCGAGGTAGCTACCGTACGAGTTTGGACGTATTGGGCTGGATCGTGGAGTGCGGTCGTAGGGTGACATATCACCATCGCGAGGCTGAAAGTCGTGCTCGCAATCCCGCAGTGTGATTGGGTGTTGTGTGCCTGTCGCTTCTCAGCCGCAGCCGCAGCCAATATTTTGGATGCAAAGTACATTATGAAAATATGAGCTTCAGTTGCTACGATCGTGCCCCACAGACATGCGTCGTTCACGAATCGGGACGTTGTGCTGTAAGGCTTAGCGGAGCTTGGTCCGGCTTCGTTTTTACTTCCACTCACACAGGCACAGAGTCCCACGTGCTACATTTTCTTCGGGCTGGGTTAGGAACTGCGCTCATCAATGGAATAAAGAAAGGAAAAGCGATATAGTGAAATGCTTCGCGAGTTGTGACGTGACGATTGCACCAACATTCTCCTGCCTGTTCGATGCACCCCAAGAACTAGAAGTTCCGAAGGTGCAAGTCTTTAGACACCACTCGAGCGAGATGCAAGCCCAACGCAGCGGGTGCTACAAAGTATGAAGATAATGCTCGTTGTTCAGTTCCTCTTTCTCGTTCATGGCCAGGCCAGAAATCTTGCCGTCTGCAGTACATTCAGTATCCGCAGCTACGACTCCACGCCAAGATCCTCGTCGAGGATGGTTAACCGCAAAGCTGTTGAGCGCGCTTGAAATTTTCCTACTCACGTTTCCGGGTGAGGCGCTGTCTTCTAGAACCTTTGCTGAATTTCAGCACAAAGCCATCGGTCTAGGCTCGAAACCATCGTGGAAAGTGCCGCAACCCCAGGTTCAAGTGGTCGGGACATCCGCGGGAACAATTGATGCTCTCTTGCGCAGACATGTCGAAGCATAGCTTCATGTCCGCTGTGCTAATGATCTTGACACCAAACAGGAAGACCGATTCCGAAAGAACGAACACAACGAAAGGCAGCGCAGGTAGTCCAGCGTTGAGTGTGAACGATAAAGTAACTGCTTCCACACAGCTTCAGGTACAGGAGCGTGTTCGACGCCATCAGTAAGAAGCGCAATATGCACAATTGAGTTCGCTGTCGGAGGAGGCGTAGCTGAGCTGGTGTCAGCTAGCAAGACCGACGGTGGAGACCCCGCATGCCCTCGATCCCCCATTAGGCTCCAGATGAAGCGCCGAAGGTGTCGCTCAAGCAAGCACAAAGTGATATTGAGCAATCGGGACTGTTTCAGGAGCTGCGTTGTTGATGGATGTTGCGTTGAGTAGACTACGTCGCTTCCCGTGGCCGCAAAGATCGTGGACCGCACGGGCCACGGCGTTCTCTCGCCTACGTGGATCTCATTCATCCTACAAACACATTTCGCGAGAGTGATCGCCTTTTCGACTTACAGTCTGATCAGGATGCGCTTGCGCAACTTCGTTCGAAATATTTCAGACGAACTTCCCAAACAACGACTTCGAGCTTAAAGCGTCGGCATCCTTCGATTGCCCACGTCGTTGTCGTCCCGAGCACAGCATGTCCCATCGGCTCTTCCTTCGTCTCGCACTTTCTCCCCGAATAATTCACGCGCGATTTGATGGCAGTCCATTGGACGAAGCATCTTCCCGTTGGCATTCCATGCAGCACAACCGCGAACTGTTGTAGCCGCCACGTTGGCAGCACAACCTGTCAGTCATCACGCTTTAACATTATCCGAATCGCGTATGTCCTACTCTACTCAGTCGTGCAATAATCTGAACGGATGCCTCGCAGCATTATACATCTCCAAGTCCTTAGCCCTCGTACTCGATATCGTTTGCTCGTTGCCAGCGATGGCTCCAAAAGAGTTGGTGTTTCTGAGCGGCCACAGAGCACAAAACGTCGCGACGGGCGCAAAGCCCAGCAAAGAATGACGTTTTGTCACACCTTGCCGAGCAAATGGACGCTCCGATCTCCGCAATGTCTACGATCCTTGTATTATGGGCTTTCCGCCATGCCAGTGATGGTCCCAGATTCGGCAGGTCGCATGAAGCACCCGTTCAGACGACAGACGACGACGAGCACGATGGAGACGATTGTGATCTCTCAAGGCATGAGAGGTGATGGTTTTCGCACTGTCACACGGAGCCAGAGTTGAATTTGGTGGCTACCATTCCATGGTCGTGGGTGTATATAGTGTCATCTGCTTCTCTATGCCAGAGGTAGGCTTCCTTCAAACCTCTTTCAGAGTCATTTTTTCATCGAACACTTTGCGCGGCAGACCAGCAATCATGTCAAGCCACGGTGTAACCAGCAAAACCGAGCTCGGCTTGCCCGAGCCCTCGACCGCTCCCTCATCGCCAACTCGATTGCCTCGCCGCACTCTACGGAAGGAGGCCACTGCTTTCATCGGAGAATTCATCGGAACATTCATGTTCCTATCGCTCGCATTCGCCGGGACTCAAATCGCACTCAACTCAGTCGGCATCCAAGATCTGACTCCAAGCATCTCCCAAGCCAAGCCCGATGTCAGCAAGCTTCTCTACATCGCGTTTGCATTTGGCGTGTCGTTGGCGATCAATGTCGCAATCTTCGCGGATCTTTCTGGCGGAAAATTCAACCCTGCTGTAGGTTCAGCACGGTCACCGTCATCATGGCTCAACGGCCATGTGTAACAAAGACTAACCAAAATGTGCTCAGGTGACCACAGCACTCTACATCACCGGCAAGATCCCCTGGCTCCGCGCCATTCAAACCGTCGTCGCCCAAGTCATTGCCGCGATTGCTGCCTCAGGGTTCGTGAGTGCTCTGCTACCCGGCCCGCTTAACATCGACACCAAGCTCGATGCTTCCATGTCTGTTGCCCGTGGTATCTTCCTGGAAGCGTTCGTCACATCAATGCTGGTCTTGACTATACTCATGCTCGAGGGTGGACCATCCAAGCCAATGTACATTGGCATGTCGCTGTTCGTCGCTGAATTGTGTAGTGCCTTCTACACAGGTGGCAGCTTGAATCCAGCTCGAAGCTTTGGGCCGTGTGTCTTCATTGGCTTCACAGACTATCACTACATCTATTGGTTTGGACCGCTGCTGGGCTCAGGTGTTGCGAGTGGCGCGTACTGGCTCATCAACTCTGTACATGCTGAGGAAAATCGTGTCTAAGGGTGCGAGTCGCATATCGCAAGGAGCCTTGATGCTGGAGTACATTTCCTTTGTAGACGGTGGGGGTGGCTGTCGTTCATATATTGCCCTAATTCTGGAACTGGCTCGTCGAACAACATACTGAATTTACAACATCATACTTAGGACGCATCGCGCAACTCACATGTGCCTTTTACAATCATGGCGAGCATGCCTCAAGCAAGCTTTCCAATAACTTATGCCTCAGCCGAGAGAGCATTTGCTCCGACACGTACCAAGACGTATCTGGCGGCAACCACGCGCCAGCAGAGATCAGAGCCTTAATCGTCTCCGTGTAACTCGCTGCCCTTGCCACCGAAGCCATCCCGTATGTACCTGATATTGTCCAACAATGCAACTGTGGAGGAGAAGGAGCACCGGAAACGGTAGGTTCAGGTGATCGTAGATGAGATCACTAGCCTTTCTCTGTAGGAGAGAAAGGGCAGTCTATATAGGCGAGAAGCGCTGAGTAAGCAAGGAAATACACGTGATACAGCCAAAGGCGCTTCTCAGATGCGCGTACAGGCGTGATGGAGCATCTCAGGTGCGCCACAGTAACCTTTCTAGGCACTTCCTCAGCAGCCACGAAGCCTGACTCTTGACTCCCTTGTTTTCGACCGGCAATTCCACGAGAAACGAATACCGTCTTTCAATTGCGTTGCACGCGAGCTGTATGAGTTCGACGCCCTCGTAGTACTCAAGAAGTAGATTGACCGTGTTGATATTCCCACAGATCCATGCCACATATATCGGCCTGCTCTCGTACCAATTTGCCCACGACACAATGGGCTTGTGGATATTGACGCCGTGCTCGAGGAACGCCCGCACCATCTCGTCGCGACCTCTCGCACACGTCCACTGGAACAGTGTACCGTAAAATCTCCTGTCGTACTGAGGCAAGTAGTCCCACTTGCCGAACGACTTGGGACTAACGCAGCATTCTTTGGCATCGGGGTCAGCGGCCTGCTTCAAGCAGTAGCTCAGCAAGCTTTCCATTCCATTTCTACAGCTATCCCTGAGCCTTTCTTAAGCGACAGATTGGCATTTGTGAAGGTAATATCGCTCTTGAGGAGAGACGCTATCATTTCAGCTTGACGGTCAGCCAGGGCGACAGTCAACTCGTCGTAAGCCCTGTTCGATTATCTGGCAGGTAAGCCTAGACTAATAAGACATTTGATGCTTGCATGTGGTGAAATGCGGCGATGATAATTGGACTCTGCGTATGCTGTTTGACGATGGGTCTTCAGTCTTTTCCATCGAGCTTTGCGGCCATTGCGATGAGTAGCTTCACCGCATCAAGAATTCATCCTACGATAGCAGCGCTAAGAGGTCAGCTTGTCTCGTTTCCGTCAACTTTGAAAGCGGAATCCTGGAGCAATCTGATCATGTCGAGCCCACCCTGGAAAGCGGCATGTTCGAGCGTAATATTCTGATCAAAATCAAGCTGAATAGTTCCAAAAACTTCAAGTTTTCCATGAGCGTCTCCACATGCTCACTACACGCACGTACACAGAAATACATTGCCGCGAAAGGTGCCGCATCGCTTCATGGTCCTCTATAGCATGTTTGGGGTATTGGAAGGCTTCACGAGGTGACATTTCCTTATCGATGATTCGGGAAATAGTTGCCAGGAGTGTGTCAAAGACTTTAACATGAGGCGAAGTTTTAGCATGCAATGGTGTGGGCAGAGTGATTGCGCCTTGGGTATCGTATATGCGGCTTGCGAGATCGTCCAGATCATCGAGGCGTACTTCCTGATGGTTCCAGTCCTTTAGTTAATGAGATACTTAAGTTACTTGATGTCCGGCTTAGTCAGGCGTTGCTTTCCCGCGAGGTCCTGTACTAGCAACGCTTGGTCTGTTGTGACAGGCAGCCTCGAATTAGGCCCCACCTTCTCCCTTCCAGAATGACTTGACTTCCACTCTCCTGGGAAATTATTCGCAAGAGATTGCCACAGTAGAGGCTGCAGCATTTGAAACGTATGGATGGGAGAAGATGTGCAACACTGTACGGCCAGTTATCTCGGCTGGCGCTAAGTAGCAAGTAGCTCAGCACGATCCACGTAATCATCGTATTGTAATTAGCTAACTGTGGCTGACACCTCTGTGGCCGACACCAAGTTCGCGGTCTTACCAGCAATCTCGCACGTTTACAACCTACAAGCCCGTCACGCCTCTGCGCGATACCACCTCGTGGTCCTGCGTAAGATACATATGCTGCGCAAATGGATACATTATTTGTGGATACGTCTGAAGTGTGCAAGTAACCTGGTACTAAAATCGCATCCAGCTTTCAATGCATTGCTAACAATGGATTTTACCTAATTCGATTTCGTTACGCCTCTCATACATTACTACTACGCCCTGCCACGTCGAAGTAATGCCGCGCTACGAATAGAATCTGTTCGAGATGTATCCTCACTTTATGAAGCGTTCTCTGAGGAAGACGACGAACACGGCAATCCGATATTTATATACTCCTCTTTTGGGTTCATCAGTGATGATTTCACTACCTACTTTGGTCGATCTGAGCTCAGAAAGTACGACCTGAGCTCGAAGAATATCAAGGAAAACTTAGAGCGTCTTCCTGACGAAGACGTTTACCCTGAGGCGCCCGGGAATATCACAACCTTTATGATACCTATGGACGGCACCGTATTTCTAAAGGGCCCGAAGCTATACACATCTTTCATCGGCACAGGACTCTTACCGAAGCTTATTTTGCAGGAAGTACAGACATTGGAACTCCTCCAGCACACTCCACATCCTAATATCATCTGTTATCACGGCTGTCTAATCAGACGTGGTCGCATTGTTGGCATTGTCTTGGACCGGCACTCTATGACCCTAGAGCAGCGACTCAAGGACAGTATGCGTTATCTCGATGTCGAGACTTGCATGAGCAAGATCACTTCAGCAATCAGCCACATTCACACGCTTAAGCTAGCCCACAACGACCCCACGCCTATGAATATCGTGGTCGACGATGACGATACACCTTTCATCATTGATTTTGGTTCCTGTCAACCTTTTGGCTGCGAGCTCATCACTGCCGGTACACCAGGATGGATTGAGGAGGATTTCACTCATTCAGCGCAGAACCACGATGAAATTGCATCAAGCAAAATCCGAGCATGGCTTGAAAGGCAAGGACAGGACAACGTGGGAGGATAGTGTTATTGGTATAGAGATGCGGCTGTATCAGCAGTTGAACAGTGTCCACCTCTTCAACACCTATTTATCTACCCAGTACATATCGACCATATTGTGTGCTACTAGCTAGCCCGAGGAAGATGTTGAGGTATTCGTTGGCGCGACGTATCGCGCAGATGTACGACAAGTACTGTTTTCGCAATCTCTCTGCTCTCGCACTCGTTGTGTCCGTCGGTTGCCCTCGTTATCTATTGTAACTTTGATGGTAGTGATAGAGGTGCACTTGAGTCCATCAATATCAACACAAGTAAGATACTTGTAGTGTCAGCTAGTTACTCACATCTTGAAAAGTATAGCGAGGTGTAAGTGGCCGCTGAAGATCCGCCTGTGAGGTGATGGTCTCTGGAAAGTGGGGTAGTTGGAAGGGAAGCCACTTCGCTACGCCAACTCCGGCACATTGGGCTGATTCATGACACGCAGGTCCCTACTGCAAATAGTCTTCGTCTTCCTCACAAGTACCATGATTTAGAGCCTTGTGATGGTCTACTGAGTACCGAATCGTAGCCCTCTCTACTTCCCCCAAGCCCCTGCCTGCAAGCCTACAGCCAGCAATCTATTTAAACGCCTCGAGCTCGCGTCGAGCGACATCGTCCCGTCCAGTCCCAAGGTCGTACCACCAGAGCATTAAATATCGAAACGAATCTCGCAGTGCAAGTCAAGTCGGCACACCAAACCTCCCGACACGCCGACATATGACGTAAACCCAGTGCTACTACTACTCCAAACACCCGTTCACATCTAGTCAAACACGCAACAATCACATAAAAGAATCCATCCCGTCCTCTGCGCTGTCCTCATGTCAAACACCCACCCCACCATGCTCTCCCCCCCAATCATTCCCCCCCTCCTCCAATCCACCGCTCTAATCGCCCCCTCCCTCTACACAGGCTTCACATTCGCCTACACCCACGCCCTCCTCCCCCCCCTCCTAAGCCACGCCCCACCCAAACTCCTCGCAAGACAATGGCTCCAAGCATACCAATTCGCGCCCGTCTACGTCGCACCACTCATACTCCTCGGCCTGGCGAGTAACACCCTCCTCGCAATCATGTCCCCGTCGTATAACTACTTATACGCCGTTGCGGCGCTGCTGAATGCGAGTATTATTGCGTATACGGCGCTGTATATGGAGCCTGGGGTTAATGGGGCGGGGAAGTGGAAGGTTAGGGAAATGTTGAGGGGTGAGGATAGAGTGGGAAAGAAGGAATGGGTTGTGGGTAGGCAGGGAACGGGGAAGGATACGGCGAGGGAGGAGTGGAAAAGATGGGCGGAGAGCGTGGACATGTGTGTTATTGTGGAGTGTTGGGGGCGTGCGAATGCGGTGAGGTATGTTGTTGCGGGGGTGGCGGTGGGGTTGAGTGCGATGGCGACGGTGGGGGGGAGGATGTAGGGAAGGGGTTTTTATTTGTTGGTTGTGCTGTGCCTCGGAATTGAACTTTTCTGGGGTCGCTGATTATTCTTCTGAAGAGCTGGGTTGGGTTGTCGTCATATGAGTTGGTTGGTTGTATTTTCAGAAATGCGCGGTAGACTTCGAGGTCTCGTAGCCGGCATCCTAGAAGCTGGTTGTATTGCATACATCGTATGCGTGCCATGA
>Ga0265798_10000638_pt1 | contig 57144 bp, 72 predicted proteins | sample P3T30metagenome_FD_192430 | JGI IMG/M metagenome (GOLD analysis project Ga0265798, IMG submission 192430) | Plant litter microbial communities from East Loma Ridge, Irvine, California - P3 T30 | ecosystem: Environmental > Terrestrial > Plant litter > Unclassified | place: USA: California... | reverse complement strand
AGCATGCGCAGGCACTCGCCGGCGATCTGGTCCATGACGACGCCGCGTTCCGCGCGATCCGTGCTCAACTCCTCGAGGCGGCCCGGCACTACGTCGACAAGGAACAGCTGCCGCGGCTGAAGCCGATGCTGTCCCGTGACGTAGGGGGCGTGCGCGTCGGCTACCTGGACGTCACGTCCGAGATCCTCTACTGCGCTGCAATCCCGGTGCTGCGCACCCCGTCGGATCTGCAGGACCCAGCACGCTCGTTCACCAGCATCGTCGTTGAGCCGATGACACAAGAGGGACCGGTCTACCTCGACACGCCCCTCGGCCCGACGCTGATGCCGTTCGCGAGCTCTCACCCTGGCCCATTCACCCACGGGTACAGCGGTAGCGGCCCGCGGAACCTGCGGACCGCAATCGAGGGCTTCCTCGAACACGTCGCAGGGGCACCGCTGTCCGAAGAGTCAGAGGAGCTCATCGGCGCCGCGGTCCATGCAGCGGACCAGGCTGGGCCACTGGTGCTGCCCCGGGATCTCATCCTCAAGGGCTGACCTGCAGGCGAAGACGACCGACAGAGCTAGAGACCCCGGCAGTTCCGGGGCTTGGAGGTATCAGGGGACGATGTTCGAAGCGCGCAACGGGATCACCGGCGACACCATCACCGCGGAAGAGTTCGAGCACGCCGCCGACCGCCAATCGATCGCTCTGCGACTGACATGCCTCGGCTGCAGTGCAGACGCGATGTTCCGACGTCAGTCGATTGACGGCCGCAAGGCGACCTTCTGGGCACGGCATGCGGTCCCGGACTGCCGCTACGCATCGGGGGGCACCGGCGACACCGAGTATCGAGCGCTCCAGGAGACCGACCCGAGAACTCCAGCCGAGAACGTGGTCAAGGTCCGCCCGGCGCAGCACGGGGGCGCTGCGGCGATGGGTCCTCGCCTGGAGCATGATCCCGACGCTCCCCCAGCCGAGCCGGGACGGCGCGGCCGTCACACTGTGCCTGGTGAAGCGGCTCGCGAGTCCGTCCCGACTCAAGGGCTTCGTGCGATCCTGCGTTCGCTGATCCGCGACTCGGAGTATCGCACCAGCTCGAAGCAGCTGGTGCTGCCCGGGCGTGACAAGGACTACACCCACCCGGTTCGACGGGTGTGCGTCCGCACGCTCGACATCACCACCGAGCATGTTGAACCGCCTCGGAGGCGGCTGTACTGGGGTGAGATCCGCTGGGCCGCCGCCTCCGGTGGCTCCTACTGGCTCAACACAGAACGCTGGGAAACCCTCACCGTGCGGGTCCCACCGGACGCGATGGCTGACCTCCTCACCACCTACCGGCTCGACGACGTCGAAGACCTCATCGGCGCCCGATTCATCGTCTACGGCTGGCTCAACGCCAAGGACGATCGCCTCTTCGTGCACGTCAAGGAACCGGAGTGGTTCGACATCCGCCTCCCTGCCGAAGATCCCGCGATCGCTTGACTGTCGCTACGACCCGATTGGGCAGGTCGTCGTCGATTCAACTTAGGGCACCCCTTTTACCAACAAAGGTAGATGGGGTGCCCTTCTTGCTGCTATCTGCAAAGTCTTCTACGATTGCATTCTTTTGACCCCCGAACTGGGGTCAAAGAATGTTTCGCAGAATGCCCGCTATATCGCCCAATGGACCCTATTCTATGTTAGACTGAATACATGATGAACACGAAGGTTCTTCTTTTATTCAGAAAATTGGTAACAAATTGTTCGAGTTATTATTGGTTATTACTCTAATCCTAATTGAATCGGGATACTTCCCGTATTTCGGAACTCTGAGTTTGATGATTTGGGCTCAGATTTACATTACGGTTCGGAGAATCGAAAAATGTTTCCGCAGGGCAACTCAATGGATTGTCAAAAAACTAGGATTGTAAAAATCAGATAGGGGTCCGTTGATCATCCAGATCAGCGGACCCCTTCTCTGTATTTCGGCTACGATCATCGGCGTGGATGAAGACGCGGTCGGCGAAAAATTGAGAGAGCTCGGTCAACGCTGGCGAAGCGCGGTCGACTCCTACCTGCCCACAACAGCACTACCCGCCGCCCCAGGCACTCCGTACGGTGACGACATGGCTCGGATCGGATCAGTCGATAGCGATCTCGTTCCCGGCGTCGTCGCCTCAGCAAAGCTGATGGCTGCCTACGATTCGGCGCGTGCCTTGAGCGTGCTCTGGGCCTCCGGGCATGTCCATCTGCATGCCGACTACGCGCTGCTCCGAAGTGTCCTTGAGAACGCCGGCGTCGCCTGGTGGCTCTTGCAAAGTAACGCCGGTCAGGACGAGCGACTGAGGAGGGCATACCGCATCGTCGGTGATGACCTGCGTAGTGCGCAGGGTAGAGAGAACTTGGCCAAGAGGATGGCGATCACTCTTCCGATTCGAGTTCGGCACCATCGGGAAGCGATTGTGATCAATCGAAGGATCTCGGCGATTGAAGGAGCCATGCGCGCGCTGGGGCTTGGAGATCTACCCGAGGTCAAGAAGTGGCCCCGGTTCGAGATGCTGACTGAAGTGTTGCAACCCGCCCAAAATCACCATCGAAAACAGGTTCCAGACCTGGCGTTTACCTGGCCCTGGGGGATGCTGAGCTCACTCGCACATGGGTCAATGACCAGCATGATGGGCGTATCGGACGTCACCGACGTGGACGGTCAGCCCATCGTGCGCCTCAACGTCGACAACCTCTTCATGTTCGCCCGTTTGACATCCCGCCTGCTGCTGTCGGCGGCACAAGGTTGGTATCGGTACACGGCGAGCTTGCCCCTGCCGGGAACTACTGCGAGCGATGACCCACTTCTCGACCAGGCTTGATTGCCTGGACATCATTCACCTTGCGAGCCTCGACCACATTGCCGTGCACCACACGAGCATCGAAGCGTCCAATCCGATTAATCGAGACCTTCTTGCCCTTTCGCAGGTCACTGGCGAATGACTGGGCAGCGTTGCGGGTGCGGCCCGCGTAGACCTTCACCCACTTGCCGCCGTCGTTCTTGGCGAGGATCTCGATGACCTGCGTCTCGCTCGTTGGGCGTGCAGTGACGGCTGTGGGCAGTCCGAGCTCGGCTGCGGTGGCAGTCGTACTCGAGGTGAGGTCCTCGAGGAGCCAGCTGGCGGTCTTGGCGTTGAGCTTGCGGAGCGTGGGCAGCTTGCCGACGGCCTGCTCAGCACTGATGGGCGTGTAGGTGGCTGCACGGTCTTGTGCGTAGAAGTCGTCTTCGACGGCGGTGCTGTGCTGCCAGGTGCCAGTGTTGGGCAGGTACACGAAGATGCGGTGTTCGCCGGCCGTCTCGTGGGCGGCGATCCACACCAGGTTCTGGTCGCTGTCGCGGACCTCGTGGAACTGGGTCATCGGTTCGTCTCCTCGGTCTCATTGTGCGCCACGGAGTATGGGTTCGGGTAGGTCTTCTCGGTCAGCGGACGGCCGCCGATGCTGGGGAGTTCGCCGAGGCCGGCGGGCGTCGGGATCTCGTTTGAGCGCCCGGTCATCCGCTCGTGTGCTGCCTTCCGCTCGCTGTACGGGGTCTTGCGGTCGCGCTCGATCTCGTAGTCCACGTGGTTCTGGTCCTTCACGGCCTGGCTGAGCTCGGAGTGGAACTGGATCTCGACCGGCCGCTCGTCACCGTGCTGCACGAGGACGTGGATGCCCTTGTACGCGTTGCCGGCGACGTAGGAGTGCTCGGCGGACACCACGGTGTACCCGCGCGCCCGTAGGGCAGCGATCGTGGTGTTGGCGGTGCCCGGGAGGTCGTCGTGCCGCGGGGTGACGGCGGTGTAGCGGAGCAGATCGGTGAGCTTGCCCGAGACGCTCTGGAGTCCGCCGGCGTTCTGGGCGGCTGCGGTCGTGGTTGCGCGGCTGCGGATCTTCCGGGCGAGGGAGGCGGGGCTCTTCATCCGGAACTCGAGCCCGTGTGGCCGGGCGCCGGCGGGGATCGCGTCGACAACGTCGGCAGTGGTGTGCTGCTCTGCTGCGCGGGTTTCGGCGAGCACGGCGATTGTCTCGGTGGCGATCGCCGGTGCGTAGTCCCTCCAAACGGCCTCAGCGCCGTCCTCAGCCGCGTTGCCGGCCCAGTCAACCTCGGGGAGCTGCTTGGTCTGTTCGGGCGCGAGGTCGGCCGTGGTGAGCTGTTGGAGGCGCCGTCGGTCGCGGCATCGTCGGCCTCCCTCCGCGCAGGACTGGCACATGGGGCTACTCCCCCTCGAGCAGCCGCAGGGAGCGCTCGTACTTCGCTACCAGCCGCTGGCGGATGCTCTCGTCGAGCAGCGCGAGGCGCTCGGGGTCGGTGTTGTCCTCGATGTCGGCGGCCTTGACCGCTCGGGCGCCGGCGCGGGCACGCACCCGCGCGAAGTACTCCTCAGCAGGCTCCCCTGGGCGCTTGGTGACCGCGTCGACGTCGTCGACGACGTCAACGGGGATGCCGCGGGCGAGCAGATCCGCTCGAGTGAGCTCGGTGTCCTCGAGGACGTCGTGGAGGAGCGCCGCGGCGACCACTGCTGCCGAAGCATCCGGGTCTCGCCGGCGGACGCGCTTGGCGACGCGGACAGGGTGCTCGATGTAGGCGTGACCGCTCTTGTCGACCTGCCCGGCGTGCGCTTCGCGGGCGATCGTCAACGCGGTCGCGACCAGCTGTTCCTGTCCCATGCGTCCAAAGTAGCATGTTCCTAACACAACTTACAGAGTCTGTTTCTTACAGATTCCGTAACTCTGTTGCTTCCAGACTCCGGGGTGTAGTACATTCGTCAATGTCAGATCGAAACCGGAAGGACGCACCATGCCAACTCCACGGAAGGCCGCCGCGCCAACACCAGTGGCGCCCTGGATCGTCGCGATCGCGATGCAGAAGGGCGGCGTCGGGAAGACCACGACCACGATGGGTCTCGCAGCAGTGCTGTCCGAGACGTGCCGGGTTCTCGTCGTCGACATCGACCCGCAGGGCTCGGTCACGTTCTGGGCCGAGCGAGCCGGGGACAACCTGCCGTTCGACTTCGCCGCGGACCTCGACCCGAACAACCTCGCCCGGCTGCGCGAGCTGCCGTACGACGTGATCATCGTCGACACCCCCGGGTCGCTCGAGTCGACCCACATCCTCACGCCCGTTCTCGATGAGGCTGACTTCGTCATCGCCCCGACCGAGGCCGAGGCGCTGTCGATCGACCCGTTGCGCAAGACCGTCGAGACGCTCATCGTCCCGCGGGGTCTGGACTACCGGGTGCTGATCAACAAGTACGACCCGCGCACCCCGCAGGATCTCGAAGACATCCAGGAGCTCGTCGACCAGATCGGCCTGAACCGGTTCCAGAACGCGGTCCGCCGGTACAAGTCGCACTCCAAGGCGCCGATCGACGGTCTCGTGGTGACCCAGTACCGGGCGTCCCGCAACGACCTCAAGGCCAGTGAGGACTTCCGTCGCATCGCGATGGAGCTCCTCTCGATCCGTGCCATGTCACCCCGAACCGTGCAGGAGGACCACTGATGGCCCGGAAGAAGCTCACCTCACTGCTGGACAGCGCAGCCGTCGACGAGACGACCGAGCCGCAGCCGACGACGGAGACCGCTGCACCCGAGGCCACTGCCGCCGCAGCGTCGGCACACGAGGCTCCCGCGCCGGCTGCTGAGAAGCCCGCCGCATCGACTGCACTGTTCGAGGACCTCGTGCGCAAGGAGTGCCGGTTCCGCGACGACCAGCTCGAGGATCTGTCTCGGTCCGCCCGCCGGCTGCAGCGCACGCGCTTGGCCCCGGGGCCGCGCATCACCGACAACACGCTGATCCGGGTCGCCGTCGACCTGCTGATGAGCCGCGCCGACGAGCTGCAGGGCTCCACTGAGGCTGAGATCCGCGCCTCCCTCGGCCTCACTGACTAACTCTGTAAGTCTGTAACTACGGGTCTCTGTAGTTCCGGCACTCCGGAAGGAACACGCGATGGACAACAGCTACCGTCCCCGCGGCTGGACCCCGAAAGAGGTCCCCACGATCTGGCTCGACCACACCACCGGTCAGGGCGTCACCCGCGAAGGCACCACCGTCCGGGCCAAGGTGGGCACGGGCCGGAAGAACCCGAACCTCACCGATCTGCTCGACACGGCTGCGACGTACGGCGCCGAGCGCATCATGCTCAGCGGCAAGCGTCCGGAACCGGCGCCCGGTGTGCGGCACTGGCTGTTCGTGCAGACGCCGAACTGGATTCCCGGCTCCCACTGGGTCGCCGGTGGACCGCCGACAGGTCGCTTCCAGCACGCGGTGACCGGTCAGAAGGTCGAGGTCCGCACGGTGCAAGAGTGGTTCGGGGATCTCCCACTTACTCCCGCGCAGGCGCGCCTGGCGTGGAACACGCTCGAGGAGATCATCGCCAGCGTCGACGACCGCGCACGACTGATGCTCTCGCCGGCAGCGACCGGCACGAACCTCTGGGCGTGGTCACTGCCGAAGAACGTCAACCCGATCCCGGTCTCACCGGACATGGCGGCCGACATCAAGGGCACCGCTGGCCAGCACCACTACGACCACATGGTCGCCGGAAAGAGCATGCAGCAGCACGAGGACTGCGTGCCGCTGATCGATCCCGCGAAGACGAAGAAGATCCAGACCTTCGCCCACATCGACGGCCGGTTCATGTACTCCTCGCTCGGCCGAGAGCTCGGCATTGGACCGGGACTCCGGCTGAACCGTGCCGGCGCCTACGCACTGCTCGAAAGCGACCCGTACGCGCGCGCTCGGTTCCTCGTCCGGTTCAAGGTGCCGGACGACTGGAACCACGTGGGGCTGCTGGGCATGCAGCACTTCAAGGTCGAGGACGGCTGGTACTACCCGAACCGTCCTGGTGCGACGGGGGAGACCTGGGCCGACGCCGCCGAAGTGTTCGTGGCGTTGAACGCGGGCTGGTTCGTGGAGCCCCTCGAGGCGATCCAGTTCACCCGGGCCCGGCCGTTGGACACGTTCTACGAGCGCATCAAGCGCGCTCGTGACCGAGTGCGGTCCAACCCAGAGCTGCCGGACCTCCTGCGGGACGCGTTGGCTGCTGCGCTGCGCGCGATCCTGGTTCAGACGGTCGGTAACTTCAACTCCGCCGGCCGGTCCCAGACCCGTGTCGCGGAGAGCTCGTTCGATGTACCGGCGGAGTACCAGTCGACGGTGGTGCAGCAGGGGAAGCTGTTCCTGTATCAGATCCCCAGCACGGTGACGGAGCGCGCGCGGATGTTCTTCCACCCCGAGTTCGCCGCGCAGATCTGGGGGCGCGGCCGCGCCGCGGTGCTCTCCAGCCCTTCCGGGCTCGGGCACCGGACCGCGGGGGCGCTCGCGATCCCCGGGCACACCCTCATCGGGATCAACGGTGACGCGATCTACACGACCGAGCTGCCGTCGTGGAGCCTCCCAACCGAGCACGGAGGCGGGGACGACGGTAAGAACGGTCGCCTCCGCCTCCAGGGTCTGCTCTCAGGCTCATTCTTGACGCCAGCATCTCGAGACGCCCGTGACGCGTTGGCGAAGCGTGCCGATGCTGCCGGACCCTCGTCCGCGTGGGCCAACAGCACGGGCGACGCCGCTGACGGCGTGGCGTCGTGAGCGACCCGACGTCGCGGCAGAACAGCACCGCGCAGCAACTCGTTCAGGAGCTCCGTGGTCGCGGGCTGAGCGTGGCAGAGATCGCTGGCGAGCTGCAGCGTTCGCCGCGCATGGTCCGGAAGGTGCTCGACGGGACCACCAGCGGCGCCATGTACCGGGCGTCGCTGCTCGAGCTGGCACGCACGGGGCAGACGAGCATCATCCCGCCCCGTCGCCGCAACAGCTCCGGGCAGCTCGTGCGCGTCCGGAACAAGGCCGGTGCCGAGGAAGCGACCGTGGTGCCCCAGGACACCGGCGGCAAGTACACCCCGGACCGGCAGGGTGGCCGGCTCCGCACGACCACCTACCTCGGCGGCGGCGGCCGGCAGCACAACATGCAGATCCCGAAGGGCCGCACGGCGAAGGGCCGCCAGCAGGCCAACGGCGAGATCTTGCAGCGCGTGCGCGGCGCCGCCCGAGGGCAGGCACGGGACACCCAGCAGATGATCAAGACGCGCGTCACGTACGCCAACGGCCGAGTGATGGAGATCAAGGAGTACAACGCCTCCACGATGCTCAAGCGCATCAACGACCACGGCGGCGACGCCCTGTCATGGTTCCGCGACGAGAACGGCGAGCGGTACACCAATCTCGACGTCTCCGACCAACCGATCACCGGAGTGACGATGACGGTCTACGGCAAGAGCAAGACGCAGGAGTACGACCGTCAGAAGGCCCGCGGCCGGCAGCGGCGCACACAGTCCGGGTGGCGCCCGAACTACTGACGACCGACGCAGAGAACGGTCCGTACGGCGATGGGGGGATCGCGTACGGGCCGTTCTTGCGTCCGGGGTGTTGGGGGGAACGCCCCGGTGCGACCACGGTAGCGCCGGCCGCCGTCACGTGCACCCACGAGCCCGTGAGGCGCTCCCAGCGGGCACGACCATCAGCCGGGAGCGGGCCGGTGGGAGCCGAACGAATCTGCCCAGGGGTCTCTTCCCTGACTCTTCACCGTGGATAGGATTGGCCGGGACGTGCCCCCCAGGGCTAAGGGCCGGCCAACCCCTACCCCCGTCTCGACTCAGTACCTCCGGAACTTACAGACTTCCGAAGCCTGGTACTTCGGCTCTCCGGCACTTCCGTACTGCCGGACATCGGCACTCTGGTGGTCTGTGACTTCGGCTCTTCCGCACTTCCAGATCTCCGAACTCCCGCCGTCCGGAACTCCGAACCTTCCGGTGTTCGGCACTTCCGAACACCGGCACGCCGGGCAGCTATGTGCCGCACGGCGCAGTTGCCGCCGATCGACGCGGTCACCGCGGTGGCTGGTTCAGCGGGCGACGGTGAGGCCCGCCGGCACGTAGGGCAGCGTCCGCAGGGTCCGCGAGCTCGGGGCGCCGGCAGCGCGGGCGGCGGCGATCGCGGCGGCCAGCTCGTCCGCGTCTTCGGCGGCGACGCGGGCCTGGGCTGCTTCGAGCTCGCGCTGCCACTCCGGCACCGTCGACGCTCGCCGGGGCCGCGTCCCGGGTGTCGGCGCCGCGGCGTCGACGTCGCCGGGCTTCGGCGTCGTTGCGGCGGTCGGGGGAGCACTCGCGGCGTCCTCGGCTGCGTGGAGGGCCTGCAGCCGGACCCAGCCCTCACGGAACGTGACGTCGGTGGCCCAGAGCTGCTCGAGGTCGCGCTGCCCGGTGAACTCCGGGGGAGTGGGGGGTACCGACGCGGTCGACGTCGGCCGGCGGAACGCACGAGCGAGGCGCGCACGCAGCCACCCGAGGCCGTCACGGAACCGGTAGTGCGGCTCCCACCGCAGGACCCGCACGAGCAGCTCGTCAGCCGTGTACGAGGCGTCGATGCCAAAGTCGTCGAGGATGCGCACCAGGCCCAGCACGGAGCGTCCCTGCGTGAATCGCCCGACTACGGAGCCGTCCTGGCGCACTGTCGCGGCATCCAGGGCCGCCACAAGCCGCCGGAACGCCGGCGTGCGTTCGCTCAGCGGTCGCATCGGTGCTCGTGTGCTCTTCGGCCGTGTGGGAGATCCCTGCTGCCCCGGTCGCGCAGCGGCCGTCCGCCGCGAACGCGGCTTGTTGGGTATCTCTGTAACGGGAGAAGAGCTTCTAGTTGAGGTTTCGGGATGTAGGTGGAAGGTGCTTTCCCCGCGACCAGGTCGACGAGTCGCTGCTGCAGCGGCCAGGTGCCCCGGCACGATCAGCGCCGCCTCGTTGCCCACCGCCTTCTGGTACAGCCCCCGAGCGCGGAACATCGCCTGCTCACGAGCCGACAACGGCCGCCCCACCCGCACCATCGCGTAGAGGCCCAGCTCCGTGAGGATCGCGGTCACCTGCTGCACGCGCTTCATCGCGGCCTGCACCCGTCGACGGCCAGCATCGGTCGACACGTCGACGTCGTCGAGCAGCCCGGCCTTCATCGCGATCGTCTGTCGCGACGCGGTCACCCCGCGGCCGGTGGTGTTGTCAGCGAACGACGCCAACGCGTGCACGATCGCCCAGAACGGCTCGTCGGCCACCCACTTGCGCGCCCACGCCTTCCGCAGCGCACGGCCCTGCTCAGAGCCGACCGCGGCCGCGACCGCTGCGAGGTACTGCCGACGGGACGACCACGCCGGCAGCGCCGCGTACGCACCCTCTGGTGCCGGCAGCGTCGATGAGCGTCGACCCACGCGGGCGCGCTCAGTCCAGTCGGTACCCCACGACTTCGGTGCCTTGAGCGCCACCCGGCGACGGCGCCCGCGGGCGTCTTCGAGGAACCGCCAGGCGACCCGGTCCGAGTGAACGGAGGGTGCGGCGGTTGTGGGGTCAGCACTCGACGATCCGCGCAGCTGCTGGGCAGCGGGGGGTACCGAAGTACCGGCATCCGTGAGTTGGGAAGTTACAGACTTCCGAACTTCCGGCGGCGAGTCGTGGATAACCGTAGATGTAGGGCTTACGATGGGATCACCCCCGGGACCTCCATTCCGGTGGGTACGACGAAGGTCCGGCGGGCAGCCGGTGCTTCGAAGGAACGAACTCGGAACCTGTTAGTCGCCAAACTGGGCAGGTTCAGAGCCAAATACGTGGGCCCCTCGCTTCGGCGGGGGGCCTTTTGGTTTAGGCCTCGTCGATAGGCAGCTCCCCGTCGTCCACTGAGACCGGGTACGGCCACCACACGGGCACACCCCGGGAGTCCAGCTCCAGGTGCGCGACCATCTCGTCGATGAACGCGGAATCCGAGAAGTCCACGATCTCCGCGATCCGGGTGATCTTGTCCTTGGAAGCGCGTTCGATGATCCAACCGGGACGCACAGGGTCCACGATGGTCTTCCGACGCTTGCGAGGCTTGGCCATGGCAACAAGCTAAGTGCACGTATGCACTAATTGCCCGTAGTGCGTCCCCGGCGTGTCGGATCACTGGGCGTCCGGCAGGCGCATGTCGATGCGGTCGTCGCTGGGCAGGGAGATCGTGCCGGGCTCGCCGGAGTCGTAGTCACGGTAGGACAGCTCGACGTAGCCCTCCTCGGCATCGTTCCAGCCGGCGAACTCGAGGACGCCCCAGACGCCCTCCTCGATCTCGACGAGTGCGCCTTCGGTCTGGAGGTACCCGTTGCCGTCGAGGAGCTCTTCCACGCTCGAGGTGCTGGCTTCGGTGTAGCCCTCGAACGGCTGCAGCTGCTCGTCGGGTTCCTCTGCCTCGATCTGGATCTGCTCGAGCTGCTTCGCGACGGGGGACTCGTAGACGCCGGCCATCTTCCGGATCGGCATCGCGTCCGCGACCGTCGCCTTCGCGATCCGAGCGTCCATGTAGTCGTCGAAGTCGGCGCCGTTCTTGATGAGCTTGCCGTTGTCGTCGAACTCGGGGGAGTCGTCCGGGTCGATGATCCGCTTCGTGTCCCAGAGGTTCACCCGCGGCCGGAGGTTCTCGACCAGCTGCAGGTCCGTCTCGAACGCCCACTCAGAGGGGTTCTCGGGATCGGTCTGTTCGGGGTCTGGAGTCCAGTAGGTCTGCAGCTCGACGGGGGTACCGGACTTGTTCCGCGCCATGCCGCGGCCCTTGGCGTTCACGGGCACCGTGGTGCCGGTCACGAACGACTGCCACATCATTTTCGCGCCCTCGGGGGAGAGCTTGCCGAGGCTGACGCGAAACCCGAAGTTGTCGCGCATGTCACCGGTCAGGAACTCGGCGTCCGGGCGCTGCAGGCCGATCAGGAGGTGGATGCGGAGCTTCCGGCCGAGGCTGACGATGTCGGAGAACTCGGTGAGGGTGACCGGGGTCGTCGACGCGCCCTTGGGTTTCACGGAGCGGTACCAGGCGAGCAGGGCGTTGCGGAAGGTCTTGAACTCATCGACGACGAACAGGACCGGCTCGAAGTCGTTCAGGCGCACGCGGCGGCTCTCGTACGCCTCCATGCGTTCCTGCATCAGCTCGTACACGGCGCGGACGACGCGGGCCTGGTGATCGATGCGGCCGGCGATGAGCTCGACGTTGGGGTACTCGCGCAGACCGAGCAGCTCGATGCGCTTGCCGTCGATGCCCCAGATCCGCCAGCCGTGCGCGGCGAGGTACATGACGATGCCGAGGATCACGACGGTCTTGCCCTTACCGGTCTCACCGGTGACCATTCCGTGGGCCTGGTCCTTCGGCTTCCAGACGATGACCTCGCCGTCCTCGTCCTTGCCGATCGGGACGGCCATCTGGTCGTAGCCGGCCTTCGGGTCCACGTTCTCCGGCGCGACGGCCGGGTTCGGGATCAGCGACTCCAGCTTGGGGCGCAGTTCGAACCGGACGAAGTCGCGTTGGAGATCCCAGAACGCTCGCCACCGACCGGCGAGGACCGCGCTGGTGGCGCTCTCGATGTGGGTGCGCACGCCCTCACGGGTCAGGCGCGGGGACACCTCGAACTTGACCGTGATCTCCTTCGGCTCGCCGTCGTCGTCCGTCTTCGTCGTGACCTGCGCGTCGGCGCCGAATGTCTTCGCCATCTGCGTCCGGACACGCTCGGTCTTCTCGTCCGCCTCTCGGTCGCTGACGGAGTCGTGCTCGGTGAGCCAGACCAGCCCGCGGCGTTCGTTGTGCTTGGCGACGCGGTAACTGATGCCGAACCGTGCTGCGGCGCGACGGCGGAGTTCGTTGACGAGCTCGAGCGCGCTGACGTCGACGGCGGACGCCGTGTTGTACGAGAGCCGGAGCTTCCGCGGGGTGCCAACCCAGGAGCCCTTCCACGCTGCTGCTCGCATGCGAGAGCGGTCGGGTTCGGGCCAGCCGAGGACGGTGTTGACGCTGATGAGGAACAGGTCGACTTGCTCGGCGCGACGGGCGGCGCGGGTGTGGAAGATGATGAGGGCGGCGACGGTCAGTACCGCCCCGATCCCGATGCTGACGGCGAGGCCGGTCGCCGAGACCGCCGCAGCGATCCCGGCGCCGACGAGTGCGAGCGCGACGATCGTCGCGACGCCGCCGAACCATCCTCCGCGCCTGGGCAGCCGGTCGATGCCGGCAGTCCGGCTCATGCGCGGCTCCGCTTCTCCTGCGCTGCGCGGACCCGCGAACGCACCAGCAGCACCACGATCAGGATCACCAGTACCAGCGCGCCGGCGGCGATCGCGATGCGCGCCAGATCAAGGCCCGCACCGGTACCGATGGGGATCAGTACCCCCTCCGTGGCGAGCACGTGCGCCTTCACGAGCCATGCCTGCGCGGTGGGTACGGCACTCGCGAGCAGCGTTGGTCCGATGACCACCGCGGCGATGATCCCGGCGAACCAGGTCCACATGTCGTCGTTGCTGTTCTGCACAGCGGCTCCCTTCATCGCGGACCGGTGTGGCCCTCACTGGTAAAGGGGTGACCTCGTCCGGGGGAACCGGGACAAATCAGTCGGGCTCAGGGGATCTCGGGCGCGGCGTATCGCTTCGACGCCCACGTGATCGGCGTCCGGTAGGTGCCGGTGCTCGTCTCGTACTGACCGCCCGTGGGCTGGTTCGACGAGCCGTCAGCGAAGGCGTGGATGCACCAGGTGAGGGTGCGGTCGGCAGCGATCGGGGAGACGGAGTCCAGGCCCGCGCATCGCGGGGAAGTCAGGGTGTTCGCGCTGGGCAGCTGGTCCGCGCCGGGGTGCGTGGCGATCGTGAAGCGCGCCAGGTCGGAGGCGGTCAGCGCGGCGGTCGACTCAACGTGCGTGCCGTCTTCGTCGACGACGCCGAGCACCGTCAGCGACACCGGCATCGTCCACACCGTGTCGTAGCCGGCAAGAGCGGAGCGCTGCTGCAAGACGGCAGCGACCTGGTCGGCGGGCAGCTTGGTGAGCTCGTCCATCGTGACGCGGGCGTACACGGTGTCCCCGTTCGCGGCGTCGATGGTGAGGGTGGCGGGCAGGCCGACCGAGAGCTGCGCACCGGTGGTGCTGAGTCGTGTGTTGAGCAGCTCCTGCAGCTCCCGGTCGTCGGACCCGCTCGAGGCGGAGGAGACGGCGGCCGGGGCCGCATCGTTCGTCTCGGAGTGTTCCGCGGTGGGCCGGTGCACGGCGATGACGACGATGGCGATGACGACGGCGGCGATCGCGGCGGCGATGAGGAGGAGCTTGCGCATGGTGGGGGCCTCGCTCAGGCGGCGTACGCGGTGCGGGCGGCGATGCCGATGCGGTTCCGGACCCGCGCGAGGCGCTTCCGGACGCCTTCGCTGGTGATGCCGAGATCCGCGGCGATCGCGGTGTGGCTCTCCTCGCCGAGGTAAGCACGGCCGAGCAGGGCGACTTCCTCCGTGGAGACCACGTGCGTGTCGACCGCCCAGGTCAGCAGGTTCGCGAGCTCGGACTCGGGGGAGGGCTCCGGCTCGGTCCATGCGCCGGCGACGTGCTCGAGGAGCTCGTCCGTGACGCAGTTGGTGACGCCGGCGACGAGTCGGTCGTTCGCGGACGGCTTCGGTGCGATCACGCTGAGCGTGCCCATCGTCAGGTTCGCCATCACCCGGCTGTGAAGGTGCAGCTTGTACCGGCGGATGCTCTCCCACGCGGCTCCGATCGCGATGTCGACCCGGTCGTTCCTGCTGAGCTCGTCGAGCGCGTGGACCCGGTGTGCCATGCTCCGCGCCGCCGGGATCAGCAGCTGCAGCAGCACCCGCTCAGCGATCCGGTCACCGGCGTGCGCCAGCTCGAGCAGCTCGTGCAGCAGTGCGTCACGGTCACCGTCGACGGTCCGACGAGCCTGATCGAGCATCGCGTCGGCGGTCATCGTGCCGTGACTGCCGAAGGCGTGCACACGGCCCGCGATCTCGTCCGCCCACTCCCGACGCAGCTTGCTGTCGAGCGAGAAAGCACGGTTGGTGATGGTGCTCATGAGAACCCCCGAGGTGAGACGAACCGTTGACTCGAACGACGGTCCTCACGCGGGAGGTACTGCCGGGGGTACCGGGAAACACGCTTCGGCGGCCGAGATGCCGGCTGTCACCTGGTCCCTCCACGAGGCGCATGAACACGGGGATCGGCGGAGGAACGGGCCTCAGAAAAATTGCTCGACGAATTTGTCCCGGTCGACCCGATCGGGGGCACCCCTTTACAGGTGAGAGGCCATTTCCGGTCTCGCCATCGACGAAGGGACCGTGCGATGCCCACGCACGACGACGCAGCACCGCAGCTGCCCGACGGGATGCTCAAGGAGCTGAACGAGCACGCCCGAGTGCTCTCCGCCTACGACCAGGCACAGGACGTCGCACTCGATCTGCACGAGAAGCCGTTCAGCCCGGAGACCCAGGCGCGGGCGCTGCGTTACCTGCAGTCGCCGGAGTACCAGCGTGCGATCGACGCGGTCCGTGTCCACGGAAGGAGCGCGTGATGAAGCTGCCGAAGAAGAAGACCCCGCAGCCGGCATCGACCGAGCCCGAAACCACCGCACAGGCCGCGCAGTGGACCAACGGTGGACGCCTCAGCGCGCGAGGCGTCACGATCGCGATCGCCGCCGCTCTCGTCTGCGGGCCGGCCGCACTGGCGCTGACCGTCCTCTCCGGCGGCGGCAGCTCCGAGGCCGCTCCCCGGGCAGTCAGCTCCGAGCAGGCGTCGCCGCTGCAGCAGTCCGCTGGCAGCTTCGCCGCCGGCTTCGTCGCAGCGTGGCTCGCCGCCGACCGCGACAACTCGTCCGCACTCGACGCCTACACGACGACCAACATCGAGCTGCCCAAGACCGGGTTCCAGTACCGCGATCTGGTCGTTGCCTCATCGACGACCACCCGCGACGGGCTCGCCCAGGTTGTCGTCGCGGCGAACGTGAAGGACGACACCATCGACGCCGACAAGGGCGACCAGTGGCCGCGCCGCTACTTCCAGGTCACCGTCACCGACGGCGGCAACAAGCTCAGCGCCGTCGGGCTGCCCGCCCCGGTCGCCGGCCCCCGGCACACCACCGACGGGGTCTCCCTCGGCTACGGCGAAACCATCTCCACTAGCTCCGCCGCCGGGAAGGCCGTCAACGCATTCCTCGCCGCCTACCTCACCGGGCAGGGCGACACGGAGCCCTACACCGCGCCCTCGAAGTCCATCCCCCCGATCGACCCGGCCCCGTACGCGTCCCTGTCGATCGGGACCCTCACCGCCACCACGACGCCGTCCGAGCACCCCACCGACGGCGCGACCGTGAACGTCTACGCGACCGTCACGGCGTCCAACTCCGTCGGCCAGCAGGTCACCGCCACCTACCCGATCACCCTCCGCGCACGCGCGGACCGATGGGAAGTGTCCGCGCTCGGCACCGCACCGACGCTCTCGAACTCCGACGCCGCTACCCCGGCACCGTCGGCCACCCCCGCACCGACCGAAGGGAACTGACCATGTCCATCACCACCCTCGCCACCACCGCTGTCACCGGCGTCACCGACGCGACCACCCGGCTGACCGTCAAGACCGCCCTCGCCATCGGCGACGTCACCGGACCCGTCCTCGCCGGCGGGCTCGTCGACACCGCCAACGACCAGCTCAACCAGTTCAAGGCGCTCATCATCACCGCTGGTGTCGTCATCGGCCTCGTCGCGTTCTTCATGATCTCGATCAAGAAGGGCTGGGCGATGGGCGGCATCATCCAGGGCATCTTCGTCGGCGCGCTCATCGCCTTCGCCGTCGGCGGCGGCGGCACGATCTGGCTGGGCAACCAGCTCAAGGACCAGCTGGGGAGCTGATCCACGCCCATGTCCGAGCAGCACACTCCCACCGTCGCGCGGTTCTACACCGCTGCACGCCGTATCCCGGTTCTCATCGGCAAGATCAACGGCGCCCGCATCCCGGGCGGCCCGTACACGCTGACGCAGATCGTGGTCGGCGGGATCGTGCTGTGGATTGGGTACAAGACCGCCGGCCTCTGGGGCGCGGGCCTGTACCCGCTCGTTCGGATGACGGTCCTCGCTGGCATCGCCTTCGGCACCACCTGGGCGACCGGCAAGATCCCTTCCACCCGCCGCCGGCTCATGGACCTCGCGTCCGACTTCGGCACCGCGCTGTCGCTGCCGGATCTGGGCACCTACCAGGGCCGACGGATCAGCATCGCTCGCCCCCACCGAGTCGACGGGACTGTCCTCATGCAGCTGGAGCAGGGCGTCCAGATCGCGACCGCAGCCGCGCCGGTGGCGGTCGCGAAACCTGCTGCACCCGCCCTGGCGATACCGGCACCGGCACCGGCCGCAGTCGAGGCCGTAGCCGTAGCCGCACCAGCCACCGAGGCCGAGCTGCCCTCGAACGTCATCCCGCTCCGTCGTAGCTATGCGACCGGCGTCGAGCGCCTGCTCGAGCAGGCCCGTCGAAAGGAATCCCAGTGAACCGTCTGCCAGCAATCGCAATGACCGGGCACCTGATGTGGACCCGCAGCGGGACCGTGTGGGCCACCTGGCGGCTCAACGGGCTCGCGAAGGGCTTCGGGAGCAGCCAGAAGCAGGCTTGGTCGCAGGCATACCACCAGGATCTGTTCCAGTCGATCCGCGGGGAGTACCTGCTCCTCGGCCTCACCGCGGACCTCGACCCGATCTCGATCGTGAACCGCATGCTCGCCAACGTCGACATGAACGAGAGCCCAGCATGGGCGATGGAAACGATGCTCACCCTCGACGCACTCGCCGAGCGGCCCCTCGGCAAGCGGGAGTTCTGGCTGTGCGCGCCGCTCCGTGTCGGTGGCCCCGCAGCGACCGCCCGTCGCAGCGCTGAGGTCGCCACACGCGACCTGCTCTCGCTGCCGATGCGCCCGCCGACGCCGAAGGAGATCCTCGCCGCACTCCAGGCTGCAGGCAAGATCGAAGAGCAGCTGCCCGCCGCGTTCGAGCCGCACCGCTCCACTGTCGCCGAACAGGTGTGGATCGCCGCGCACTCGCAGACCCGCGGCCTCGGTCTCGACCTCGCAGCTCCGGATCAGACCGGGCGCACCCTTGGCGGCGTCGCACAGCAGTACGGCGTCGACGAGCTCCCGCAGCGCGTCGCCTCCGCCGCCGTGTTCCCGAACCCGGTCATCGATGAGGGCGGCCAGAGCGACATCACGAACAAGCTCGAGAAGTTCGACCCGTTCTCCCGCCGCTACGTCAAGGTGCAGAACCTGCGGGAAGACAGCACGTCGTATCAGGTGCTCCTCGCCCTCGCCGGCACCCCGAAGGGCGGCTGGGAGACCCCCGCCGTCGACTGGGTCGGACGGATCGACGAGCTCGGCGTCGAGGCGGACTGGGCGCTCCGGCTCAGCGTCCTCGCCGGTCGCGACGCCGCCCGCCGCAACAAGCGCGCCGAGATCAATCTCACTGACCAGCTGGACCAGCAGGACGGGACCGCAGCGATCACCGGATCAGGCGGCGCCCTGTCGGAGACCGCCGCGACACTGGCTGAGTACCACGCGGCCCTGAACCGGTCGGACAAGGAAGTCGAGATCCAGGCGACGATGGTCCTCGCCATCGGTGCTCCCACCGCCGAGGAAGCACGAGCGCGCGCCCAGTTCCTGCAGAAGGACTTCAAGGGCATCGACTTCACGTTCGACATCCCACTCGGCGCGCAGGAGGCGCTCTGGTGGGGCATGCAGCCCGGCGTCCCGACCTCCCGCCAGGTGCGCGAGTTCGTCGAGATCACCTCCGGCGCGATGTTCTCCACGATGGTGCCGCTGACCTCCACCGACCTCGGCGACCCGACCGGGATGCTGTTCGCCCACAACGTCACCTCCGGGACCGAACGCCCGGTGCTGCTCGATTTCGAGTCGCACGTCCTCGCCGACGTCTCCGCATCGATCGCGTTCGCCGCCGAGCCCGGGGCGGGCAAGACGACCGCGCTCAAGAGCGTGCTCGGCGCCAACTTCGACCGCGGTGCCCGCATCGTGCTCATCGACCGCACGGTGCTCAAGGAGTACGCCAAGTTCGCCGAGACGCTCGCGAAGAAGCAGACCGCGGTGGTGGATCTCACCGATCCGCTCTGGTCGCTGGACCCGCTGCGGATCTTCGGCGCCCGCGAGGGCGCAGCTGCAGCGCAGACGCTCATGTCGGCCCTCCTCGGCGTCCCGGCGCGGTCCCGGGAGGGCGCACGGCTGTCGAAGGTGCTCGGCCCCGAGTACGCCACCGAGCACGAGCTCACATCGATGGGTGCCCTCTACCGGCACCTGCAGGAGCTCGGCAAGGGAGGCGACGACCAGGCCGAGACCCTCGCGGACCTGATGGGTCTCTACGTCGACAAGCACTTCGGGAAGGTGCTGTTCGATTCCGATCTGCCGGCGCTGGACCTGTCCAAGCGGGCGATCGCGTTCCTCACCCACGGCGTTGCGCTGCCCGAAGCGGACGAGATCAACAACCCGAAGCTCTTCGATGAGATGCCGATCGAGAAGCTCTTCGGTCGGGCGATGTACGCGCTGCTGGTGACCATCAGCCGGCAGGTGTGCTTCGCGGACGACAACGAGCTCGCCGTGTTCGCCGTCGACGAGGTCTTCCACGTCACCGCCTCGCCGGAGGGGCAGCAGCAGCTCAAGATCTTCTACCGCGACGGCCGCAAGCACAAGGCCGGCGTCGCCGTCGCCAGCCAGGACGCTCACGACTTCGGCGACGAGCTCTCCCGCGGCATGATCAAGACCCGCGTCGTGATGCGTCAGACCGACCAAGGGCTCGCCGCCGGCAATCTCGACTGGTTCCACGAAGGGCTCGGACAGGACCCGGCGATGGTCAACATCGTCACGAAGGATCTCTCCCCGATCGGCCCCGACGGGTACGTCGCCCCCGACCGCCGCGGCGAAGCGCTCTACCTCGACATCCAGGGCCGCATGGGCAAGATCCGCGTCGCCCTCCCGCAGGAGCCCGACCGTCGCAAGGCGGTGCTCTCCACGCCATCGAAGAGCGTCATCACGGAGGAACGGGTGTCCGCATGATCACCTTCGCCCTGTCCGGGTTCCGGACCGCTCGCGCTCGAGCCCGTCGGCTCTGGTGGTGGGCCTGCCGCCACCCCAAGACGGCGATGCTGCTCGCCCTCGTGCTCTGCTGGCTGATCTCGGCGATCCTCGCCGTGCCCGCCGCGTACGCCGACGGCTCCGCCAACTCCTCAGCCCCGCCCTACATGCCGCCGAGCGACCTCAAGGACTCCAACGGGGTCCCGCTGTGGCGATACACGATCCTGCCGCTCGACCGCGGCGACGTGTGGCACCCGCAGAAGACCGCGATCTCCTGGGTCATCGACCTGCTCTGGACCATCAACCTCGCGTGCTTCTCGTGGTGCCTCTGGCTGCTGTCGTTCCTGCTCGAGTTCACCTGGGTGGACTGGATCGCAACTCCGGTCGGCGCGATCGCCGACACCATCCAGTCCGTGCTGTCCCAGTTCGGATGGGCACCGGTCGCCCTCGCCGTCGCCGGCCTCGTCTTCGGCTGCGCTGTTGCGTTCGGCAAGTTCGCCAAGGGCGCCGTCGACCTCGGCGTCTCCGTCCTGTGCTTCGTCCTCGCCACCGGGGCCCTCGCCAACCCCGTCGCCGCACTGACCGGCGATCACGGCGCACTCACCTGGGCCGAGTCCACCGGCGCGAACCTCTCCGTCAGCGTGCTCTCCACCGACGGCGCCGACCCCACCGGCACCCCGGACAAGGACCAGGCGAAAGACCTGATCTCACAGTCGCTGATGGGGGGCCTGATCGACGTGTTCGTGCGCATCCCCGCGCAGGAGATCGCCTTCGGCCACGCACTGTCGGGGGAGTGCGACACCACCTTCACCCAGCAGATGAAGAACGCCTCCGCGTTCGACAGCAGCTCGACCAACGTCCGCGACGCCGTCGGCAAGTGCGACAAGGACGCTCAGGAGTACGTCACCCACCCGAGCACGTCCCAGATCCTCACGACGCTCTCAATCCAGGGAGGGAGCGGCACGCTGCTCCTCATCGCGCTGGCGATGGCGCTGATCACGATGATCGCCGTCATCTACGCCCTGATGAACGCCTCGAAGCTGATGGTCAACGTCTATGCCGCCATGTTGCCCGGCGTCGCCCGTGAGGCGCTCTGGCGCTCGTGGGTCGGGATGTACGTCGGGGCGTTCTCCCTCGCGGTGTCGATCGTCATGCTCGCCGCGTACCTCAAGATCCTCGGGTCCGTCATGAAGGCCGTCTCCGACGCGGGCCTGTCGATCGTCGCGCAGACCACGGTCATCGACATCTTCGTGATCGCCCTGATCATCACGCTCTTCTGGGCCTTCTTCGCAGCCCGCCGATCGGGGAAGAACCTCGCGAAGTGGCTCGCGACGCTCGGCAACCGAGTCGGCTCGGGCCAGCGGCAGCCGCTCTCGCCGATCAAGGCCGAGACCCTCCGCACCGCCGGCCGGTACGCCGCGAACCGGCTCTCCCGGCCCCGCCCGAAGCCCGAGCTGCCAGCGGCGCCGGCACCGAGCCCGCTCGACGCTGGACACCTCACCGCGACACCATCCGCTCGGCGCCCCGGCGGCGCCGTCTCCACCGCGGTTCGCTCCGCCGCGACGGCGGGGCAGCTCGTGGCCGCAGCATCCACCGGCGGCACCTCCGCCGTCGCGATGAAGGCGATGCAGATCGGCGGCAAGAAGGTGCTGCAGCGCCAGGCCCTCAGCACGATCCCCTCCGTCGCGGGCAAGGTGCTCGACCGGAAGGTGGCGCACGGCGGCGTCGCGCAGGCCCCCGGCCGCACCTCCAGCGCATCCATCCCCGGTCCCCGCCCGGTATCGACTCCCGGCGCCGGCGCCGTCCCGTTCGGCCGCCAGATCGTGGTCGACCCGTCCGGAGTCGGGCGAATCGCACCAGCAAGCACCGACAGCAGCGGCGTGTACCGCATCACCCGCGCCCGGCCGGCGCAGGTCGCACAGTCGCCCGTCCGAGCAGCCCTCGAACGTGCCGCCCAGGCGGCACAGACCGGAGCGTCCGTATGAACAAGAAGGTCGCCGCGATCGTGGCCGCAGGCCTGGTCGTCGTCCTCGTGCCAGTCCTGGGTATCACTGGCCTGGTAGTCACCAGCTCCCTGCAGCTGCTCACCGGCTCACCGGCCGCGCTCGGCTGCACCGCCCCCGGGACCGGAGGGGGTGGGGGCACCACCACGGCCAGCGGCACGACGCCCGTCGACGCCGGCGACGGCAAGACGGTGAAGTTCACCCGAGAGCAACGCGGCAACGCCGGCACGATCATCGCCGTTGGCCGTGGCCTCAACGTCCCCTCCCGCGGCATCCAGGTCGCGCTCATGACCGCGCTGCAGGAGTCTGGCCTGCGGAACCTCGATCACGGAGACCGGGACTCGGTCGGGATCTTCCAGCAGCGCGCCAACTGGGGCTCGCTCGAAGAGCGCCAGGACCCGACGTACGAAGCCAAGGCGTTCTACGGCGGCCCGCTCGGCCCGAACCACGGCACTCCCAAGGGCCTGCTCGACGTCGCGAACTGGCAGGAACTCAGCCTCAACGACGCCGCCCAGGCCGTGCAAATCTCCGGGTTCCCGAAGGCGTACGCGAAGTGGGAGACCGCAGCAGCGTCGCTCATGAGCGACCAGGGCGTCACCGTCACCGCAGACACCGTCTCCCAGGCCACCAGCAACGGCGGCGGCTGCTCCAGCGGCGGTGGGAGCGGTGACAGCGGGGGTGGCGGAACCGAGAACGCGTCCTGGTCCGCGCCGAACGGCAAGACCGGCGCCGACATGGTCGCCTACGCCGAGCAGTACGTCGGGAAGGTGCCGTACTCCGGGGCGTGTGGTTCCGCCGGCAGCCCCACGGCGGGATGGTGCTGCACCGGATTCGTCTACTACATGTATCACCAGGTACTCGGCGTCGATTTGCCCAGCACCGTCGTCTCCGGCCAACTTGCCCAGGCACACCAGATCCCCGCATCGGAGGCCCAAGCGGGCGACCTGATCGCCTGGGTAGGGCACCACATCGGGATCTACGACGGGAAGGGAGGGCTCATCCACTCGCCGGACTGGGGCCGCAAGCTCACACACGCGAAGAGCTACCAGTTCACCATCGGCGGCACCGGACCCACCTTCTGGCGCGTCAACGCGATCGGCGACGGAACGTGGTGAGATCGGGCCGGCGCCGAGGGCGAAAGGGACGCGGCAACCGGCTCCCTCCTAAGCAACGTCGCCGCATACGGAACAATGACCCCATGGCCCCGAACCACGACGCGCGCGCAGACGAGCGCACCGCCGCCGCGCGGGCCATCGGGTTCTCCGAGATGCGTGCACGCATCCTCGCGATCGCGTTCCGAGACGGCTTCTGCACCGCCGCCGGACTGATGCGCGAACTCGGCATCAGCCGCAGCAACGTCAACGCCCACATCCGCCCCCTCGTCGAAGCACACATCCTCGACCCCCAGCCAGACCCCGACTTCCAGCACGGCCCGAAGGGCGGAACGCCTCCGCTGCGCTGGTACATCAACGCTTCGGCCTTCGACGCGGCACTCGATGAGTACCGCAACCGCATCCGCGGAACCCACTGAACCTCTCAGCAACCTGATCGATGTGGCTCTTGCACATTTTGTTGCACTAGCTAGACTGACCGTTGCACCCAGCAATTTCGGGTGCCGTGGGGTACCTCGGGGGCGTTGTTTCGAACGAATTTGTCCCGGTTGCACCTCTCGAACGCACCTCCTATAGGTAGAGGCAGTCGTCGGAAGGACAGACACGTGGCTACAGCGACCGGAACCGCCGGAGATCTCCCCATCCGGGGTGAAGCCGGTGCAATCGCCCCCGTGCGCACCCGACGATCGTGGGTGTACGCGGCCGGCGCGGCCGCGCTCATCATCGTTGGCGGTGTCGCGAGCGTCTTCATCTACTCGACGTCCTCGCACACCCAGCAGGTGTTCGTCATCGCCAAGAGCGTCGACCGCGGCGACACCATCACCAAGGACGACCTCACCACGATCGACGTTGCCGCCGGCCAGCGCACCGCCGGCGTCGCGGCGACCGACTCGAGCAGCCTCATCGGCAAGGTCGCCACGGTCGATCTCCCAGAGGGCAGCCTCGTCACCCGCTCTGCAGTCGCTTCGGCGCTCCCCGTCCCGGGCGGCCAGGCGCTCGTCGGGCTCTCGCTCAAGCCAGCGCAGCTTCCGGCGCAGCAGCTCGTCGCTGGGGACCGCATCGAGGTTGTCCCCATCGCCGCAACGGACGGCTCCGGCTCCGCCGTGAAGAGCAACGCAGCGCCCATCCAGGGCGTCGTCTCCGCGTCCCGGACCAGCCAGTCCTCCGGCACGACGATCGTCGACGTCTACATCAACGCGAAGAACGCCGCCGACGTCACCAGCCGCGCCGCAGCCGGCCAGGTCGCCATCTACCTCGCAGCGGCGGAGGACTGACATGGCCGTTCACGCCTTCGCCTCATTCGCAGGCTCTCCCGGCGTCACCACCGCGGCGTTCGCGTTCGCGGTGCACTGGCCTCGCCCGGTGATCGTGTTCGAAGCCGAGACCGCCAACGCCACCTCCGCCATGACGGGGTTCTTCCGTTCAAACCTGCACCCGAGCGCCGGGGGCCTGGACAAGGTCGCCGTCGCCTACTCCCGCAACGTGCTCACCTGGCAGGACCTCATCACGCCCGAGAGCGGGCTGTCGATCGCCGTGCACGAACTCCCCGACCTCCCGCAGGCAATTCCCGCCCTGCCCAACGGACACCGGATGTGGGTCGTCCCCGGCTTCCACAAGCTCAGCATCGTCGACGGCGTCCGCCGCATGTGGGCGCGCTTCCCGCACCTCTTCCGCGCCATCAGCGAAGCCGGCATCGACGTGATCGTGGATCTCGGACGGATCGCCCACGAGGACATCCGACTGCCCCTGCTCGACTCCGCAGACCGCGTCACCGTCTTCTCCGAAAGCACGATGGTCGACCTCAACCGGATCTACCGCCGCGCCGAACTCCCCGACTTCGCCGAGCGCCTGCAGGGCGTCGGCCGTGCGGAGAAGTACCGCCTGGTCCTGACCGAATCCCGCTACGAAGCCATCCCCGCCAGCGACTTCGGCCGCAACGTCCTGCCCGTACTCGCCGAGCTTCCCTGGGACCCCGATGGCGCCGCTGTGTTCTCGCTCGGCCGCCCCGACGCCAAGCCCCAGCGCAACGCCTACCGCCAGGCAGTCCGTCGTGCAGTCTCCGCCCTCGACGAACAGACCACAGCAGATCTTGACCGGAAGGTGGTGGGCTGAGTGGCCGACGAGCAGACCCCCCAGATCAGCATCAGCCAGCGCCCGTTCCTGGCCGACCTCGCGGCAGACCCGAACATCGCGCCCACCAGCCCGGAACCCACCGAGCCCGGCCGCGCAGACGGCCGCGCGCACCTCTTCGCTGCCGCCAGCGGCGCCCGACTGCACCTGGTCGAGCCGATCCCCGCCTCACCCGAGCAGCTCGAGCAGCCGAACGAGCTCCCCGCACCGCTCCCCGAGTTCATGCGACGCGATCGCACCCGAGACTCGCTCGTGGAGACCCACGATCGCGACGCCGACGACGTCAACTGGCGGCTCGTCGACGAGCACGTCAAGGAGCTGAACCTCCTGGACTCCGCGACACGCTCCCGAGCAGACTTCGACGTCGCGATCGCCTCCGTCGGCCCAGAGACCGAGTTCGAGGAAGAGGCGCTGGCTGAGATGCGCCGGCGCACCGAACGGCACGTGCAGTACGAGGTCGTCAACCACGGCCCCGACCACGACTGGGACACCGGCCGCATCGAACGGCACGTCCAAGCGATGTTCGACACCGCATTCCGGTACGGCCGGTTCCAGCAGTTCCTGCGGGAGCCCGACGTCGAAGACATCACCGTGGTCGGCTACGACAACGTCATGGTCACCAAGACCGACGGCCGCCGCGAAGCGCGCCGCCCGATGGCCGAGAACAACGACGACCTCCTCCGCATGGTCGCTGACCTGGCCTCCGCCCGCGGACGCGTGTTCGCCCGCCCCAATGGCCACATCGACCTCGACATCGGCGGCGTCCGGTTCTCCGGCACCGGGTCCGCGATCACCTCGCTGCCGGACCTCACCTTCCGAAAGCACAACCTCGTCGACATCGACCTGGCCGACATGGTGGCGCTCGGATCGCTCCCGAAGGCCGGCGCCGGCATCCTCAGCGCCGCCGTCGAAGCGAACCAGTGCATCCTCGTTGCCGGCTACCCCGCCGCCGGCAAGACGACCTTCCTCCGCGCCCTCATGTCCGCGGTGCACCCCGATGAGAAGATCGCGACGATCGAGACGGAGCGCGAGCTCTACCTCGGCAAGAACCCGGAACGGCACCGGCAGGTCACCGATCTGCAGTACCTGCCGTCGACCGTCGGCACCGGCGACCTCGCCGTCCCGTACAGCCTCGAGGACGCGTTCCTACAGTCGCTGCGCGTCTCCGCCCAGCGCATCCTCTTCGGCGAGATCCGCGGCCCAGAAGGACCCGTCGCGATCAAGGCGATGCTCGCCGGCAAGGGGTCCCTATCGACGATCCACGCTCGGAACGCCAACGACGCCCTCCACCGCTTCGCGGACGTTCTCATGAGCGAACAGGGCCTCAGCAGCGACATCGTGCCGCTGCGCCAGATCCTCCGCACGATCCAGATCGTCGTGTACCTCGACACCATCCCGAACGGCGACGGCACCCGCCGCCGCATCGTCTCGGAGATCGCCGAAGTCATCCCGAAGCCTGGCGGCGACGGGCAGACGCCGCTGGCCTCCGCACTGATCAAGTGGAACTACGACCGGGAGATCTACGAGAAGCACCGCCCGTCGCCCGAGCTCGAGCAGACCTTCCGCCGCAACGGGCTCAACCCCGAGATCCTGTGGGAGGAATGATGGCGCTCCTCGCAGCTCTCGCCGGCGCCGTCTTCGTCACCGGCATCATCCTGCTCGTCCGCGCGTTCCGCCCCGCGCCGCCGAAGCCGATCTCGAAGAAGAGCTCCGGTCCGACCCTGACGCAGCGCTGGAAGGCGGTGTCACGCCGGACGATGAACACGATCATCCTCGGCCTCATCGCCGGCGTCGCTGCAGCCGCCATCTCCGGCATCATCCTGCTGTTGATCATCGTGCCCGCCGCGGTCATCGGCCTGCCGCTGCTGCTCGGCAAGCAGGACACCCGGGAGCGGGATCTCCTCTCCGCGCTCGAGGCGTGGACCCGCTCCCTGGCATCCACGGCGGAGACCGGCGAGTTCACCCTCCGCGAGGTCGTCGACGTCACCAGAGCCTCCACGCCGGCGATCATCCGCGTTCCCGTTGACCGCCTCGCAGCCCGCATGAACGGCTCCTGGTCCAGCTCCGCAGCGCTCCGAGCGTTCGCCGACGAGCTCGACAACCCGTGGGCCGATGAAGTCACCATCTACCTCATCCAAGCTGCTGAGTTCAGCTCTGGAGGCCTCGCCACGGCCCTCGACGGTGTCGCCGACAACCTCGCCGTGCAGACCGCGATGCGGTTCGAGATCTACAACGAGCAGGACAAGCCCCGACGCACCATGCGCACGATGACGCTCATCGTTGGCATCGTGCTCGTCGGCATCGTCCTGTTCTCCCACACCCCGCAGATCGCGACGTACCGCACCCCCGTCGGGCAGGTCCTGCTCGCCGTCATCCTCGCTGGCTTCGTGGCCCTGCTGATCTGGGCCAAGTCCCTTACGCGCACTCGTCCTGAGCCGCGCATCATCATCACCGACACGGAGGCGCGCCGATGAATCCCGCACTCCTGGCGTTCCTCCCCGGCGCGCTCGTGGGAACCGGCCTCGCCGTGTTCCTGCTCACCCGAGCGCCCCGCACGATCCGCGTCGACGACGCCCTCGCCCGCCTCGGCGACGTCAACACCGTCACGGTCAGCGCCGCCGGCCGCCAGCCCGGGTTCGAGCGTGCCGGCAGCTGGCTCCACCAGCACCTGCCCAACCTCCCCGGCCTGTCGGCACCGACCAAGCAGCTCGACCTCCTCGAAATGCCCGTCGCGAAGTTCTACGGCGAGAAGCTGCAGCTGGCCGTGTTCGGGTTCCTCGCGCCGCTGGTGCTGCCGTTCCTGTTCCAGCTCTTCACTGGGCACTTCTTCGCGCTGCCGCTGCTGCTCTCACCCGTGGTCGCGCTCATCCTCTGGAACTCCCCAGACGCCAGCGTCCGCGCACGGGCCAAGGCGGCACAACGCGAGTTCACCCGGTTCGTCACCGTCTACCTCGAGCTCGTCGCGGTCGCGCTCCTCGGCGAAGTCAACGCCGACAACGCACTCAAGTCCGCGGCGAGCGTCTCGGACTCGTGGGTGTTCAAGCGCATCCGCCGCGAGTACCAGGTCGCCGAGCTCAGCCGAGTCTCCAAGTGGGACGCACTCGCTCGCCTCGGCGACGAGGTCGACGTACCCGCGCTGGTCGAGATGGCGCGCATGATGCGCCTCGCCGAAGCCCGCGTCGGGCTCCGCAGTCAGCTGCGGGCGGCCTGCAACAAGCTCCGCCGCCAGGTCGCAGCCGACGACAAGGATGCAGCCGAGCGCGTCACCTCCAGCATGGGCTGGCCGGTCGCAGTCTCGCTCCTGCCGATCATCCTCATCACGATGACCCCCGCCGTCCTCCAGCTCCTCACGACCACCACCTGACCACCGAAAGGAACCCACCATGAACCGCATCCGCACCGCCGTTCTCCGTCGCACCGTCACCCTGCAGGCCGACCTGCAGGAGCGTCTCGACAAGCTCACCGAAGACGCCGAGGCCGGCCTCGAGGACTCGGCCTGGAAGGCGATCTGGGTCGTCTCCGGCGCCGTCGCCGCGCTCGCGATCGCCGGCACCATCGTCGCCTGGGTCAACGGCTACCTCGGCAAGCTCCCGGGCTGAGCCCGCACACCCACACCGCGACCGGCACCAGGAAGGGAGGAACCATGCAGCGCATCATCGCGATCGCACGACGACTGCGGACCGACGAAGACGGCTACGCAGCGTCAGCGATCATCGCGCCCGTGATCTTCCTGCTGCTGTTCACGGCGCTACAGGGCGCGCTCTGGTACCAGGGCACCAACGTCGCCCAGAACGCCGCCGTCGCGGCGTACAACGACGCCCGTGCCTACGAGTCCACCACCGGGGCCGGTCAGGCCTCAGCACGGCAGGTGCTCGACCAGGCCGGTGGGTTCCTCCAGCACAGCAACGTGACGGTGAACCGATCCGCCGACACGGTCACGGTCGACGTCACCGGCCAGGCCGTGTCGATGATCCCCGGCGTGCAGATGCCGCCAGTGCATCGAACGATCACCGGCCCGGTCGAGCGATGGGTGCCGGCACCATGATGAGGACCATCCGACGCATCCTCCTCGATGAGCGCGGCGACCTCGAGGATCTGCCCCCCGTGACGATCATGATGATCGTCGCGCTGATCCCGATCATCGGAGTCGTGGTCTTCCTCGGCCGGTACGGGCTCACCGACAACAGCGTGCAGTCCGCCGCGTTCGCTGCTGCGCGGGACGCTTCCATGTCGAGAGGGACCGACGCCGTCCCGCACGCCAAGGAAGCCGCGCAGCTCGCGCTCGGTGACAACGTTCACTGCGCCTCGCTCGACGTCGCGATCGGCGGCAACGGGCTCAGCACCGGTCTCGGGCAGACGGGGACCGTCACCGCGACGATCACCTGCCGCATCAACACCGCGGACCTGTCCGTCCCGTTCATACCCGGCTCGATGACGATCACCAAGACCGCCTCAAGCCCCGTCGACCCCTACCGAGAGCGGTGAGCACATGAAATTCATCCCGATGATGGTGATCCTCGCCATCGCCATGATGGTGATCGGGGGCGCCGTCGTCGACGGCGACGGGAAGACGCAGACCCTGCAGCAAGCCCTCACCATCGCGCAGGGCGCCGCCCGCGCCGGCACCAACGCGGCCACGGGCAACTCCGTCAACGGAGACGCCTTCAACCTCAGCCCCGACGCCGCCGTCACCGCGGCGGAGAACTACATCAACGCCGCCGGCGTCCACGGCAGTGCCAGCATCATCGACAACCAGGTGTACGTCACCGTGGAGCAGACGTACACGCCGAAGATCCTCGGCGGTTTCGGTGTTGGCCCCATGCCGGTCCACGCAACAGCATCCGCCCGCCTCGTCGACCACTAGCGAACAGGAACACGACATGACCATCAACCCAAGGCTCGCCCCAGTTGCCGCGGTCGCGATCGGCGCGCTCGTCTTCCTCGCCGGCTGCACCAGCACCCCTGCAGCGGACCCGACCGCGAGTTCGAGCAAGACCACCACGCCCACTCCGACGCCCACCGGGTACAGCCCGATCACCAAGCCCGGCAGCGTGGATGCCCCGAAGGACCAGAACGCAGCTTGGCAGGGTGCATCCGCGACGGTGAAGGACTTCATCGCTGTGCAGTACGAGATCCAGCACGACACTGGCGCCAACCCTGCCCGGATCGACAAGTTCGCTATCGGCACCGCACGTAAGTCCGTGCACACCGTTGCCGACCAACTCGCTCAGCAGAAGGTCACTGTCTACGGGGCGCCGAAGTGGACCGCCGACGCCGCCGCATCAACGTACGGAGCGCTGATCGACCACGACGGGAAGCAGATCCCCAACGGCACCGTCTACGTCGTCGGGTGCTTCGACACCTCCGATCAAGTGTCCAAGAAGTCGGATGGGTCGATCGCTCCGAAGTCCACAACGGTTCGTTTCCCGGTGCAGTTCAAGACGCAGTACATCCCCGACCGCAAGGCCTGGGAGGTCGCCGAAGGCAAGAACATTACGGGGGATGGAGCGCCGACATGCTGATCCGCAAACGCTCCCGACTTGCGGCGACTCTCCTCGCATTCGCTGTCGCACTCTCAGTCCTCAGCGCCTCACCCGCGCTCGCGGATGGCAGCGGAGGATGCTCCACCGACCCATTCAGCCCGATCTGCAGCGTTGGGGTCGGTATCCCTGGCGGTGGCGGTGGCGGTGGCGGTGGCGGTGGCGGCAGTGCTCCGGCACCTACGCCCGGGAGTGACGACGGCGCACCGGCAGGCTTCACACCCGGGCCAAAGAAGTGCTCCTACGACGGCAAGGACGTCCCGTGCAAGAGCGATGACGGCTGGTGGTCCAACACAGGAAGCTGCACCGGGTACGTCAAGCTCAGTGACCCCCAGCCGGCCCCGGAAGCTGGCGAGTCCGCCGCCACCGGCGCCTGGTACACCTGCACATGCCCCGGCCTCGACGACGCGGGACGTGACTGCTTCGGCGGGACGTTCTGGTCGAACACCCCGCCCGCCGGCATCAACCGGTACACGCCCGCGCAGGCTGCCGCGGCACTGGTGAAGACCTTCCAGCTCAAGGGCGTCGACATCGGCATGGCCCCGGCCAGCAAGACGCATACCGATGACCCTGCCGGTACCGCGCCGTACCGCCGCACCTGGGTCGGCATCCCCGTCTGGCTCTGGGTTGAGAACCCGCAGCCGCTGACGTACGGCCCGTACTCCAAGACCGCGACCATCGGCGGCGTCACCGTCACCGCCACCGCGTCGGTTTCCGGAGTCACGTGGTCCAGCGGCGACGGCCAGACCGTCAACTGCGGTGCCGGTACCGCGTTCAACCAGGCCGCGATGGGTAACCAGGTCGCAACTGACTCGCCGACCTGCGGGTTCCGTTACACGCACACCTCCAAGGGCGGCACCTTCCAGGTCAACGCCACCAGTCACTGGACGGTGAACTGGACCGGTGGTGGCACCGACGGCACGATCGCGGTCCGCGACACGCAGACCTCCACCGCGGTCCGCGTCGGCGAGCTCCAGAGCGTCAATACCGTTCCCGACGGCGGCACCTACGGATGACGTCCACACGGAAGCGGCCGAGTGCAGAAAAGCCCGCGCTCGGCCGTTCTGGCGGCCTGTTCCGACGCGGCTCCGGTGTGTCGGGTGGCCGTCTTCCTACACTGATGCCACCCGTACGGGGGACAGAAAGGCAGCACCATGCGTAGGTTCATCACCGGTTTCGGCGCTCTCATCGCGATCGTCGCCGTCCTCGTGGGCGTCCCGATCGTGCTCGTCATCGCCGCGGGCAACCCCCTCCCCACCGGCGCCCAGCTGCAGAGCGTCATCACGCTCACCCCGGACTACGGCAACACGATCCTCCTGACCAAGCTGCTGCCCTGCGCCGGCTGGGTCGCCTGGGTGCTCTTCGCCGTCCCGTTCCTCATCGAGCTCGCCGCCACGATCACCGGACGCCCGACCAAGAAGCGTCTCCCGATCTTCCGCGGCCAGCAGCACGTCGCCGCGGCCATGATCGCCGCCGTGCTCGTCATGTTCGCCGGCGGCACGATGATCGGCACCGCCCAGCCCGCCAACGCTGCGCCAGCCCCCGCCGCCACGGTCACCTCTCAGCCAGCCGAAACCCCCGCCGCTGCACCCGCTGCCCCGCGCGCCCCTCCTGCAGCTGAGACCCCCGCACCCGCAGCCTCGACCGTGACAACCAAGACGGTCCAGCACACCGTGGTGCCCGGCGACAACCTCTGGAGCATCGCCGAGCAGTACTACGGCGACGGCACCCGAGATCTCGACATCTTCAACGCCTCCACCGCCACGGTGCAGCCGGACGGGCAGCACCTGACCAACCCGAACCTGCTCCGGCCCGGGTGGAACCTCACCGTCCCCAACGTCGCCGTCACCCAGACGCCGGCTCCCGCACCGCAGCCCGCCGCACCCGCGCAGACCCCGTCCTCGAGCGCATCCTCGAGCAACGCCGGAGCTGACGCCGATGCCGGCGCCCCTGCTGCGCCGAGCCCGTCAGCATCGACACCGACCGCCTCCGCATCAGCGTCCGCCTCGACGACGCCCACAGCCACGCCGAGCGCGTCGTCCGCCGCCGCACCGACCGCGAACAGCAACACCGGCGCCGCGGGCGCGCAGCACGCCGACAACGCCTCGGTCGACAACGACGACGACATCAACATCCCCCTCGCGACCACCGGCGGCATCGCCAGCGTCCTCGCCGCGGGCCTCCTCAGCGCGCTGGCGGCGCGGCGCCTCAAGCAGCGCCGCAAGCGCCGTCCTGGTACCCGGATCGCGATGCCCGAGCCGGACGCCGCGAACCTCGAGCTCGAGCTGCGGATGATCGAGAACCCCCTCGGCCTGCAGGACATCGACAACGCACTGCGCAGTCTGCAGATCTGGGCAGAAGACACCGGGGCCGTTCTCCCGGAACTCTTCGCACTCCGCCTCGAGGAGCAGGAGATCGCGCTCTACCTCAGTGAGCCGGCCGACCTGCCCGCGCCCTTCGTCGCCGCGTCTGAGGACCGCACCGCCTGGGTCGTCCTCCCTGGCACGGCGACCGAGCCGGCGCGAGAGTCCGTCTCCCCGTACCCCGCACTCGCGACGATCGGCGTCGACGACCATGGCGGCGTACTCATGCTCGACCTCGAGCAGATCGGCTCCCTCAACGTCGTCGGCGACGAAGACACCGCCCGCGGCGTCCTCAACGCGATCGCCGTCGAGCTCGCCGAGAACCCGTGGTCCGAACAGATCGAGGTCACCCTCGTCGGCATGCCACGCGGGCTCGCCCGAGACCTCGACCGGTTCCGCGTCCAGCACGTAGACGACACGGCGGCCCTGGTCCGGAACCTCCGCACCAGCCTCGCCGGCCGCGAGGCCTCCTTCGACAGCTACGGCGTCGACGGCGTCCACAGTGCCCGTACCCGCGCCACCGACGCCGAGTCCTGGGCGCCGCACGTCGTCATCCTCGGCCAGCTCCCAGACGAAGCCGTGCAGCGCGAGCTGCAGGAGCTCGTCGAACGCGTTCCGCGTCTCGGCATCGCGACCATCGCCAACGGCGAGACGCTCGGCGCCGGCTCGATCGTTCGGATCTCGTCAGCGACGAGCGCCGAACTCGTCTCACCCGGCGACGTCATGCCGCCGCTGCCCTTCACGCCTCAGGTACTCCATGGGCGTGAGCTCGAGCTCGTGCAGGAGCTGTTCGCCACGACCGAGCAGGACAGCGTCGCAGCACCCGTCACCGCGCCGATCGCGACAGTCGACGCCCCACAGCCGTCAGCAGCGGCCACGATCAGCGCTCTCGCGGACGAAGAGCAGCGGACCGAAGTCTCGGACGTCCCACCCGCCCCGAGCCCGGAGGACGCCACACACGGCGTCGCAGACGTCGACGCGTCCGCCGAGGAGGAGCAGCCGACCACGGCATCCGCCGCCACCGCCCCCGCGGAGCCCGCCGTTGTCGCAGAGCCGACTGACGATGTCGCAGCGACCCCGATCGATGTCCCAAACGAGGCTCCGGATGTCCCATCGACGGCCGAAACCGCCACCGCGCCGAACTGGCCCGCCCCCTACGTGCGGATGCTCGGCCCCGTCGACGTGCTGCACCTGGCCGACCCGGACCGGCTGCCCGGTCGCGGTGCCGAGCTGCTGACCTACCTCAGCTTGTCCGCCCCCGTGAACGGGACGATGCTGCAGCAGGCGTTCTGGCCCGACACCGTTAACGCGAAGGACAGCCAGCGCAAGCTCGTCCGCCTCGTCCGCCAGGCGCTCGGTGCCGACCCCGACGGCACCCCCTTGTTCCCCGAGAACAAGAACCAGGAGGGCTACCAGCTCCACCCCGCCATCGGGACGGACTGGCACGACTTCCGCCGACTCATCGGCGACGACCTCGCCAGCACCAGCAACGAGAACCTCGTCGCCGCGATCAAGCTCGTCCGCGGGACCCCGTTCGCCGGCATCAGCACCCGCCGCGGGTGGTGGGCGTGGATCTCCGTCCTGCAGGAGGAGATGATCGCCGCAGTCATGGACGCCGCAGACGAGCTCGCCCGCCGCGCGCTCGAGATCCGCGACGTCAACCAGGCCCGCTACGCAGCCGGCATCGCCAAGGCCGTCGAACCGCTCAACGAGGCCGGCTGGCGCACCGAGCTACGCGCCGCGATGCAGGACCGCGACGTCGACGAGATCAACCGCATCGTCGACGAGATGTACGCCCGCGTCGGCGGCGGCGACCCGGACTACGAACTCGACGACGAAACCGCCGAGCTCGTCGACGCCGCAACCCGATGACCGACGTGGCCCCGGACGCTCAACGACTCCGGATCTCCACCACGCTTGCCGCGAGCATCGCGGCAGCGGGCGGCAGTGCACTGCTCGCGATCGCGCTGCACCCGGTCGTCGGCACGGCGGCCTACGCGTGGATCCTCACCGCGCTGCTCGCCGCCGGCGCGATCGCTCCCGTCACGATCGACCTGCGCGTCCGGAAGCTGCCCAACCGGTGGGTCGCCCCGATCGCCGCCGCCGGCGCCGTCCAAGCCTTCGCCATCGCTTACGCCACCGCGGACCCCTGGCGCGTGTTCTGGCCGGTCATCGTCGGCAGCATCGTCGCCGCGTTCTACATCGCCCTCGGTCTCGCCGGCATGTTCGGGCTGGGCGACGCGAAGTTCGCCGCCGCGCTGAGCATCACCGTCGCGATCTACGCCGGCCCCCTGGCCCTCTACCTGATTCCGATCGCCATGCTCCTCGGAGGACTCTGGCGGGCGCTCCTTGCCGCTGCCGGCCACGGCAGGCGACCTCGAGCACACGGCCCAGCGATCGCGATCGCCGCGCTCGTCATCCTGGTCACGACGATCGCGCTGCAACAGGCCGCCGGCGCGTTGCAGTGACCACCCGCGGCGGCGTGCTCGAGCTGTTCAACCCTCGGGACCCGAACATGCTCCAAGGCCTACGCATCGGCATCTGGGCGGCCTTGGCGTTCGTCCTCGGAGGAACGGCCGTGTGGTACCAGCTCGGAGCCCTCCACTACAGCGCGGCGCTCGGGCACTCGGCGACCGTGCCAGCATTCGCCGTCACCCCCATCGACGCGTTCGTCATCGCGATCGGCGTTGTACTGCTGCCGCCCTTGGCGCTCATCGGCGGGGGACCGGCCGTCGGGCGGCTACGGCCGGCGCGAAGATCTCTACGCCGATGGGCACAAACGGTCCTTCTCGCGGCGTTGGTCGCGGCCGGCGTCATGACCTTCCTCGGAACGCAGCAGGCTGCGTTCGCAACCCAGCTCCCGGCCTCATGGTTCAGCGGCACCGCGGGGGAGACATGGCGGAGCGCACCCGCGCAGGCACAGTGGATCAACGCCCTCACCGCCGGCATCCTCGAGGAGTTCGCGTATGTCGTCGCGCCCATGGCCATCTGGTGCGCGATCGTCGCACTCGTCGACGGTCTCCGGCGTCGACGTGGCCGCCCTGTGCTCAGTCACCGCGTCTACGTGATCGGCATCGTCGCTACGGCTGTGATCTGTGTGCTGCTCCGGTTCAACCTGCACACCTACCAAGGGCTGCTGCCGGCACTGCTCGCCGTGATCTGGTCCGGGGCCAACGTCGCCCTCTTCCTCGCGTCACGCTCCCTGCTCGCCCTCGTCCTTGCCCACACGTTCTACAACGGCGCGATCGCCGGCACACTCGCCCTCGGCGATGCGCCCACCGCGCCGTGGCTGGCGCTGACAGTCGCAATCGCCGCGGCGATCGCCCTCGTCGTGAGCGGACGGCGGCGGGATGCTGCGTCGACGCTGAGCCGGGCTGGGGGCTAGCGACCCAAAGGACGTTGAACTAGGGTCTCGTCAACCCAGTTTGAGCGAGCTCCTGGGCCAGGGGTCCACCGTCAACCGCGGCAGGGGTCCGAGACGGCGGGGCCGGCAGCTGCGAGGCCTTCGGCCCCGCCGCTCACCGACTCGCGTCCACGGTGCCGTCCCACTGACCCTCCACGGTCCCGAACGCCCAGACTGCCCACCGGCCCTGCAGGACGTAGATCGCGGCGCCGCGGAGCCGGTACGTCAAGGCGACCAGGTCGCAGACCAACGTGATCATGTCCGCGGCGTTCGTGGTGGTGAACTCCTCACCCTTCCGGTTCAGTCGCATGAGCTCCCATTCTTTGGACAGGAAGTCGTCTCGGAGCATGTCGTGCATGAACCGGTTCCGCCGCTCGTACACGGCACGAGCGGCATCGAGCGTCGCCAGGATCTTCGGGCGCTCCTCATCGGTCAGGCGTTCCGTCGTCGCCACCTCACGAGCGCACTTCTTGGCGTTCTGCTGGAAGACATCGGGGGCGTCCCGGAAGGCGTCAACGGCGGTTTGTCCGTCCAACGCGGCGTGGAGGAACCGCAGTGCGGCGTCCATGCTCGTTGTCTCGGCCACGAGCCGACCGAGCAGGAACGTTCGCCGGTCGGCCGGCTCCAGGGCGGAAAGCGCATCGAGATCCATCCCGGCATCGTGCCAGCCCGGATGCCGAGCACTCGCCGCCGGGAGCGAGTCAGCGCGATCGCTGCCTGCCAACGTCGCGACCGATCTGGTCAAGCTCGGCATCGACGCGACCGCGCGGTCTGAGCTTTCGATGCGTCACGAGCGGACGAGGGACCCACACCTTCTGCAGCCGTCCCTGCCAGGTCGTGTCGACGAGCACTGCGCGATCGGAGGCCGCGATGGCGAAGCCGTGCGTCCGAAGGTGGCCGATCTCGATGTAGTCGAGCTCGACCCACACAGGCATCGGCTGCTCGTACTCGGTCGCATCTGCACGGTCCGCTTCCGGAGCCTGCTCAGGCGTGTAGAGCGTCACATCGGGGTGCTCTGGCGGGTGCCAGACGTACCGCCGACCGTCCTGGCCGACGGCGGGACGGTCTCGGTCCAGGAACGCGTCAGTCATGCACCCAGTCTGCCATCTGTTCGAACGTATGTTCGATTCCGTGGGATCATGGCGGCATGGGTCAGAACCGTCGATACGGCACCGATGTGTCGCGTGCTGCGATCAACGAGTTCCTCACCCGTCCCACGCCCGTCTCGCTCTCCGAAGAAGAGATCGGGCCTGAACCAGTGGTCGTCAACGACGGTGACACGGTCGACGTCTGGTTACGGTTCGTCGAGATCCGTGTGCAAGAGCGCGCCGTGGTGGTCGCCTTCACCGACCGCGCTGTGCAGGTCGAGGTGACCCGTCGCGATGGGTCGCGATATCGCGTGTGGGTGTGGCTCGGGGCAGTGACCCGGACGGGCCGCGACCGGTAGGGAGATCGCGCGGCTTCTCGTCGTCGCCCGCGGGGAACGCTGCGCCGGGGTGGCGAGTGCTGCGAGGCTGCGCCACCCCGAGACCGAGGGGACTTCTCAAGCGGTGCGTCCCCGGGCTGCTTCTCGCGCCACCTATTCCTGGTGAGACGGTCCGAATCGCCCTCATCCGGGCACCTACTCCGGGTGAGGCAGAGGTTTTCGCCGCATGTCTCGCTGAGTCGGCCGGTCCCGGTCGACGTCCGCAGAACCCAGGAGTCACCATGACCGCCGTAGAGCTCTACCTCGCTGCAACCCTCGCCACCGGCACCATCTGGATTTTCGTCCCCGGCCCTATCGGCTCCCGTGCGCTCGTGGTCTTCTGCGCCCTCGTTCGGCGGCCCGAAGGGCACGCGGGCAACGACGGGAACGGCGAGCCGCTGTGAGGCGGCAACGCCGGCCGTTCAGTCAGTGGCACCTTCGGCGCTGATCCGCTCACGGGTCGCGGTCTGCGTCTTCATCAGCCCGGTCTCGGTCATCTTGAGTGTGGTCGCCGCTTCTCGCCAAGTGATCCCAGCCGCTCGAGCAGCCTCGACGACGGTGTACCGACGAGCGATCGCGTCGTCGAGCTCGTGCCGGAGTCGCTCGATGTCGTCAGCGACCTGCTGCAGCTGGTCGCGGGCGTCGTCCTGGGAAGTCATGCCAGCACTCTAGGTCCACCCAGTTGCCCAACCCGGTGACACGCCAAACACAACCGAGTTACCCAACCGGGTTGACAAGCACAACCCGGTTACATAACGTGGTTGACATGAGGACAGTATTCGAACCCGGCCAACGCGTCGCCGGCATGTACATGAACGAGCGTGGTGCGACCGTGCTCGACTACAGCGGCGTGGTCGTCACGGTGACGCCGGCCGAGCTGTGGCCCCGCCTGGAGATCCGCTACCGCGACGGTCAGACCCGCACCACCTCGGCGCACCCCGACTTCGTCATCCCGATGGCTGGCCCCATCGAGTGGGCTCGCCGAGTCCGGGAAGCGGCCCCAGACGCGCCTGCCACCGCCGAAGCCGTCGCCGCGGTCCTGCTCACCCAAGGGCACTCGCTCTCGATGCACGAGCTCATCCGGGTCGTGTGGGTGCTCCGCTTCGACCCGGACTCCCTCTCCGACCCCACGGACGACGATTTTGTCCCGGTTCGGGCTGATCGCGGCACCTCTAACAGGTAGAGACGCACGAAGGGAGCCGCCATGCAGATCGAACCCACCGACCTGGTGCCGCTCGTGATTCACGTGCCCGCCGCGACGCTCGTGCAGCTGACCGTGATGGGGCGCATGCGCCCCGAGCCGGTCGCGCCGAGCGCCCTGGTCGAGACCCTCGTCGACAAAGCGATCCACACGCCCCGCCGAACCCCGCTCGCGCCCGTCGTGCACCGCACCCTCGACACCCTCACCGGCGGCGACTCGATGCAGATGCTCGCCCACCGACTCTCCGGCTACACGACGGAGCAGATCGCGAAGATCTTCGGCCTGTCCATCGAGGACACCGCCGCCCACTTCGAGCAGCTCGACAGCGCTCACCGCAGCAGGACCCACCGGCAGCCCCGGAACCGACTGGAGGCCATCGCATGAACCGCCCCGACGACGTGGATTTCGGCTTCGACATCCCCGTGCACACCGATCTCCCGCGCACCCACTGGATGGCACTCGACGCCTACGCCACTGCCAACGGCACCACGGTCGCCGCGCTCTTGCGCGCCACCGCCGTGCACATCCTCAACGTCGCCGGCGCCACGGCGATCGACGCCGCCACCCCCGCGCCGGTCCGTCCAGCGCCGCCGGCACCGATCGAGATCCCAACCCCAGCCGTCCCCGACGACGAGCCTGCCGCGGCGGAAGCACCCACGCCCGTGGTCGCCCTCCACTCCGTCACCGACGACGACGTGCGTCGCCTCCACGGGAATGGTCTCAACGACGTCGAGATCGCCGCAGAACTCCGCTGCAGCGAGCACACGGCGTTCCGACTCCGCCACATCAAGCTCGGCCTACCGAAGAACGTGACCGGGCGCCCCTCCAAGCAGCAGAGGACCGCGTGAACGCCATGACCAACTTCGTCTCCCACTACCGCCGCGCGATCTTCTGGGCCACCAGCCACGGCGCCGACGCCGCCCTCGCCGACCAGTTCGCCGAGGCGTACGCCACCCTCCTCGAGGACACCCCCGCCAACCGGTACCCGGACCTGCCCGACCCCACCCCGGCCGAGTTCGCCGACATCAACGTGCTCGAGTACGGCCAGCTCGTCGACACCACCCCGATCGGGACCGTGGTCCCCATCGGCAGTCTCTGGGTCGCCCGCTGCACCACCTGCCAGTGGAACCCCACCCGCGAGGACGCCACCACCTACGAGGCAGCCGAGCGCGCTGCCGCGCTGCACAACTCCGACATCCACTCCCCGGCCCGCCGTCCCCAGTGGAGCGACGTCGCCGCCTGGGCAGCCGCCGAACGTACTGGAGCGCACGCGTGAGCCGCCGCCGGAACCTCTGGAGCGGCCTCGCCGCCGCCGGCATCGCCGTCGCGCTCGTCGCCGGCGTCCACTACGCCCCCGGGAACACACCCGCCGGCAGCCTCTCCGTCAGCGCTGCTCCCGGGATCACTGACCAGCTGCGCCACGACGGCCTCGTCACCGGCGCCACCATCAACGACACCGCCGTCCGCAAGCTCCTCGCCAAGATCCCGGCCACGGCCGCAGCACCCACCACGGCCTACGACCGAGACTCGTTCGGCCCGGCCTGGGCAGACACCGACCGCAACGGCTGCGACCAACGCAACGACGTCCTCGCCCGCGATCTCACCGCCGTCACCTACAAGCCCGGGACGCACGACTGCGTCGTCCTCACCGGCACCCTCGCTGACCCGTACACCGGCCACGAGATCTCCTTCACGCGCGGTTCGACGACGAGCACGGCCGTGCAAATTGACCACATGGTGCCGCTGTCCTGGGCCTACCAGCACGGCGCATCGACGTGGACCGAGCAGCGGCGTGAGCAGCTCGCCACCGACCTCAACAACCTCACCGCCGTCGACGGCCCGAGCAACGAGTCCAAGTCCGACCAGGGCCCGGCGACCTGGCTCCCGCCCGCAGCCTCCTACGCGTGCACGTACGTCACCCGCTTCACCTACGTCGTGCACCGCTACGAGCTCACCCTCGACACAGCCGATCGCGCCGCCATCGCCCGCACCCTCGACACCTGCAAGTGAACGGATCAGCCATGACGCGAAACCCCTCAGACCCAGCGGGCCTCGACGACTTCATCCCCGAGCGTGATGGGCACGCCCTGATCCTCGGCACCGCCGCCGGCACCGAAGCCGTGCGCTGGTGCTTCTCCAACGCAGCCGGCGCTGACATCGTCGTACTCGCCGACCTCCCCACTCGCCTCACCGGCTCCCGCATCACCACGACGACCGACCCCGCCGACTGGGACGAGCTGCTCGAGCGAACCCTCGGGGAAGTCGCCCGCCGCTACTCCACCGCCCTCATCTCCGTCCAAGCACGCCGTCTGTACGTCGTCATCGACCTCGATCCGCTGCTGGGCACCCCACCGGCGCTCGCCGAGCCCGAACGACGGCTCCTCCTCGAGCGCGTCGACGAGCTCGTGCAAATCGGCCGCGCTGCAGCCGTCCACGTCCTCGCGATAGCCACCGACCCGGCGGCTGGCTACCGCGTCAGCAGCCAGGTTCGGATCACCGCACGTGTGTTCCGATCTGCAAGCGGCACCGAGCGGGCCGACGCATGACCCCGCTCGACCTCGGCGCTGGTGCCGGCATGACAGCCGGAACGCTCTGGCCGACCCTGGTGCGGCTGCTCCCCGTAGTCGTGATCGCAGCGGTAGCCGTCTGGCTCGTGCGCAGCACGAAGGCTGCACGACTTCGGGACTACGAGGATGAGACCGCCCGGCTGGTGCGGTCGAGCAGGGGAGTAGAGGCGGTTAGGTCCGAGCAACACGACCGCCTCGGCGATTTCGTTCCCGAGCGTGACGGGCACGCCCTCGTTCTGGGGCACCCTGGCATCGCCGTCTGGCGCTGGATTGATCAGCATCATCGGCAGGACGGGGACTGCGTAGTTCTGGCACCGTGGGCCGGCGCGCGACCGCCTCGCCGCGGGCTAGTCCTCGTGTCGAATTCCAGAGCCTGGGCGGAACATCTCCGAGCCACCCTCGCAGAGGTTTCCTGCAGACGGGACCGTCCCGGCGAGCAGACCACTCCGATTTTTGTTGTCGTCGATATCGGTTCGCTCCTGACCGAAGCAAGGAGCCGGCGTCGCCGCGACGTGCTCGCCCTGGTGGACGAACTCGTCCGAACCGGCCAGGCAGCATCTGTGCACGTCCTCGCGATCGCCACCGACCCAGCCGCTGGCCACCGCGCCAGCAGCATCGTTCAGAACACCGCTCGCGTCTTCCGCGCACCCCAGAGCAGGAGCGGCGCATGCTGACGCTCACAGACCTCTTCGCCGGCGCGGGTGGCTCGTCGACAGGTGCGCTGCAGGTGCCCGGCATCAACGTCCGGATTGCGGCGAACCACTGGCAGCTCGTGTGCGACATCCACGCGCTCAACCACCCGAAGACCGACCACGCCGTGGTGGACCTGCACCAGGAGCGGCCGTCGTTCTTCCCGCGGACGGACATCCTGTGGGCGTCTCCGGAGTGCACGAAGTGGTCGCAGGCGAACGGGTCGAAGCTGCCCGCGATCGAGGAAGGACTGTTCGAGGACCCGCTGTCGGACGAGGCGAAGAACCGATCCCGGTTGCTGATGTTCGACGTGCTCCGGTTCATCGAGTACCACCGGTACCGGCTTGTGATCGTCGAGAACGTCGTCGACATCGCCACGCAGGCGAAGTACCGCACCGCGTGGGACATCTGGCGCTCCGAGCTCCGCGCGCTCGGGTACCGGTTCCGCGTGGTGTCACTGAACTCGATGCACGCCCAGGCGTACGGAGCCCCCGCCCCGCAGTCCCGCGATCGGATCTACGTCGTCGCGTGGCCCGAGAACGCTCCGGCGCCGGACATCGACCGCGTCCTCCGGCCGAAGGCCTGGTGCGACCGCTGCGACGCCGTGGTGGAGTCCGTGCAGTCGTTCAAGGGCCGCCGCACCGTCGGCCGCTACCGCCAGGCGTACGTGTACTGCTGCTCCCGCTGCGGGCAGGTCGTCGAGCCAGGCTGGCTGCCCGCCGCCGCGGCGATCGACTGGAGCATCCCGGGGGAGCGGGTCGGCGACCGCCTCAAGCCGAAGACCCGCGCCCGTATCGCCGCCGGCATCGCCCGCTACTGGGGACCGCTGACACTCGAGGCCGCCGGCAACACGTACGACGCGACCGACCCGCACCACCGCCAGCACGGACAGCTCGACGGCTACCACCGCGTGTGGCCGGTCGAGGAACCGCTCCGGGCGCTCCACACGACGAACTCGAAAGCGCTCGCAGTCCCGGTCGAGGGCAGAGACGGGAAGGACGCGCTCCCGACCGCTGCTCCGCTGCGGACGCAGACGACGCGGGCCGAGACGGCCCTCGCGCACGTGCCGTTCGTCGCTGAGATGTACGGCACGTCGACGGCGCGCACCATCATGGAGCCCGCCGGGACGTTCACAGCTGGCGGGAACCACCACGGCCTCGTGATGACGAACCAGCACACCAACCGCGCGCACTCCGTCTCCGAACCGATGCCGACCGCGACGACCGCCACGGGCGGCGGCCAGGCGCTGCTGCAGCCGTTCGTGACGCAGTTCCGCGATCGCGCGGACCGGAACCTCGATCCGCACACCGATCCGCTGCGCACGATCGTCGCCGACGGCGCTCAGCACGCCCTCGTCCACCGGATGAACACCGGGGGCGCATCCATGACGACGTCGCCCCTCGAGTCGCTGCGCACCCTGACCACCGCAGGGCACCAGGCGGTCCTGCAACAGCCCTCACACCGCCAGCTCACCCCTCGCGATCTCCAGCAGGCCGAGGAGCTCGTCCCGGAAGTGCTGTTCCGGATGTTCCAGCCGCACGAGGTCGCCGCCGGCATGGCGTTCCCGGCCGACTACCTCTGGCAGCCGCCGGACCGGTCAAGGCCGGTATCGAACCGCGATCTCGTCAAGGCCGCCGGCAACGCCGTCACACCGCCAGCAGCCAGGGATCTCATCGCCGCCGGCGCCGCGTCGATCGACGCGACCTACGCGGTCGCCGCGTGAGCGCCCCGGACGGATTTGTCCCGGTGGCCGCGACGAAAGGCACCTCTAACCAGTAGAGGAAGCAACTCGGCTCGCACCGACGAACGGAAGGATCGACATGGGGTACCAGGTCTACGAAGACCCCGACCACAGCTGGCGCTGGGCCGGGTACGCCGTCCCTGCAGAGTGCGACTGGGACGGCTGCGACACCCGGATCGACCGAGGCCTCGCCTACAAGTGCGAGGACCACGGCGACTACGTCCTCATGCTCGACGGCGAGGAGATCTCCTACGCCCACTTCGACGACGAACCCGACGCCGAGGAGGTCTGGCAGGAACGCGACGGCTGCGGGCTGTACTTCTGCCCCGACCACAAGACACGCACCGGCGAGCACGCCACCGTGCAGCCCAAGCCGGACTCGCTCGAGTGGGAAGCGCACATCCTCAGCGACGACTCCTGGGCGCCCTGGCGGGAGCAGCACGCCACCCGGGTCGGTGTCATGCGCGCCCGAGCCCTGCACACCGCGGAGGCGACCCGGTGAAGTACGTCCGCTGCCCCTCCTGCGCCGGCACCGGCTACCTCGACGACGAGCTCGCAGCCAACGAACCCGCCGCCGTCGCCTGCACCACGTGCTGCAGCTACGGCTGGTTCGACCTCGAGACCGGGAAGCCGGCCAACGTCGAACCGCCGCTGTTCACCCTCACCGAGGAAGGAGTGCTCCAGTGACCGAATACATCTACGGCGCCGCCCGCGCGCTCGCCGCAGTCGACAGCGAGGCCGAAGCCGCCGAGCTTCCGTCGCCGACCGAGGTCAAGCCCAGCACGCTCGTCCGCACCTCTGGCGGGCGCACCTGGCTCCGCGTCCACAGCGATCCCGTGGGTGCCCGCTGGCGACAGGTCACACTCGTCCCGCGCGCAGAGCTCGCCTACCGCCGAATGCGCTTCCTCGCCCTCGTCGCGATGGCAAGCACGGCGGTCGCCTGGCTCTTCGTGGTCCCGGATCTGCCCTGGCTCGGCTACGGCAACTTCGGCATCCCCGTGTTCATCGGAGGTGTCGCAGCCGCCATCTGGTGGCAGCTCCTCATCGAGAGTGATCGCGACGGCCTGATCAGTGCAGGGAGGACCGTCATCGACCGCGCCGGCGCACCGGCGGCGAAGGCGGGCGCCGAGCCCACCACGATCCCTGAGCCGCTGAGTTCCGCAGCTGAGATCCTCGCCGGCGGCGTCATCGACCCGTACGAGGGAATGCCCCGGCAACTGCCGCTTCCTCGAGCGACGACACCCGGCACCGTGATGCGCATCAACGGCGCCGTCTGGCGCCGGTGGGGAACCAGCTGGTCACCCGTACACCGACTCGTCACCCGCCAGCAGGAGCGTCGGCAACGCGTTCTCGACGCGATGCTCCTCGTTGCCGGTGCCGGCTTCGCCCTCGCCGGCGTGCTCGGCTCCGATCTCGACCCCGCGGCGCGGAATGCCCTGCTCCTCATCGGCGAAGCGAGCCTGCTCCTGGGCTTCCTCGCCGCCGGGGCTGCACGCCACCGTGCAGAGCTCCCCGTCAACCACCACGAGACGAAAGACCAGTGAGTGACCCATGCCCACGACCCCAGCACCCATCACGCCAACCGAGCGGGACCGCTCGATCGCGTACCTGACCCGGACCATCAACGGCTACGAGCAGGACCGCGACACCACCGACACCAGCACCGAGACCGGCCTCGCTCACGCCGCCGTCCTCGACATGACCATCGCCAGCTGGCGGCACCGCCTCGAGGCGACGCTCACAGCGGCCTGACCGGAAGGACCCACTCATGACCGTCACCGTGTACACCAAGCCGTCCTGCGTGCAGTGCACCGCGACGTACCGGGCGCTCGACAGCAAGGGCATCCCGTACGAGGTGCACGACGTCTCCGCCGACGAGAGCGCGCTCGAGCACGTCAAGAGCCTCGGCTACCTGCAGGCGCCCGTCGTCGTCACCGACGACGACCACTGGTCTGGCTTCCGCCCGGACAAGATCGCCGCACTCAGCGCATGAGCACCATCGCCGCGACCCGACCCGCCACCGAGGTTGAACCGATCGTCGAGTTCGAACCGGTCACCCTCAAGCGCGGCAAACCGGTCGAGCTCGTGCGCTGGTGGCACTCGGAGGACGGCTGGTCCCACGACCTCGTCCGCGGCAGGTACCGCCGCCGGAACCGTGAGGGCATCACGCTCGAGATCGACGGCGAACTGCGCGAGTTCCCCCGCAACCAGTGGCACGTCTGCGCCCCATGAGCACCGAAGGATCACCGCAGTGACCAAGCGCTACGAGTCGCTCCAGACCGTCGTCCCGCACGACGACTCCCCGAGCCACAACTACGCCCGCACCAACAAGCTCGCCCAGCGGCTCTCGGATCTCAACAGCTGGGCTGGCCGCGGCTACGAGGTGCGCCACACGCACGTCTTCACCCACGACGACGTCGAGGTCTACGTCGACGACCTCGAAGCGGACGTCGACGCTCCTCGCCGGTTCTGAGGGAGCTGCTCGGCGTCGATCGATCCCGCCTCCGTGTCGAACGTGTTGAACCAGACCACGTCGCCGGACTCGTTCCGCTCCGAGGGGTACGCAGCTCCCTCCACCGCTGGCGGTGAGCACCGGCCTTTCCCGACGTCGACGCACACGTGCTCGACAGCGGTCACCCTGGGATCGAGCGGAATCCGGGTCACCGGGACGGGGACCGCGTACGAGGACCAGTTGCGGTACTTCGTGACGATGAACCCATCGCCCAGGTGCCATCCGCAGCGGGGGCAGTGCTGCGCGGTGTAGCTGGTGTTCGTCGTCTTGCTGTGCGCCGACCGGTACTCCGTCGCCGGTGGGAGCGAGCTCGCAGCCAACGCCTTCCGCACCTCCGTCTGGAAGACCGCCTCGGGTCGGTCCCGCACCCAGGTCGGGTACCTCGAGCCGAACGACACCGTCCCGATCTGGCCGCATCGGGTCTGCAACTGCACGCCGCCGAGCCACCAGAACGAGAACCACGCGCCGCAGCGCTCGTTGTGGCACTTCGACATCGCCGTGACGATCTCGAGCGCCTCGACCAACGCCTCGTATCGCGGCCGGATCTCACGCCGAAGCCACCGGGCAAGCGCCGTACGCATTGGAATGAACGTGCGGCCTTGGGCCAGCCCAACAGGCATGTCCATCTGCAGCGCGTCCGCGGAGCCGCGGAGGTTCCACAGGCCCCGGCCCTGGTTCTTCGGCCCGACCAACCACACGCACCGCACGCCGGCACCCTGGTACCGCGCCGTTCGACGAGCGAACTCCTCCGCCGTCTGGGCCGCCCACTGCACCTCGATCGCCACCGAGGGCACACCCGGCTTCGACACGAGCACATCTGCGATCCACGAGCGGTCCGGCGCCAGCGCTTCGACGATGGCCTCCCACCCGTGCTCCCGAGCAACCTCCGCAACGAGCGCTTTCGCGGCCAGGTGCTCGCGGGACTCCGGACCGCCCTCGTGGAGGTCACAGATCGCCTTGTGCCGGAAGTACCGGGTACCGGCCCGCTCCACGGGCACCCCCGACTCACCGCACGCCATCACCAGACCGCGGTCTCGGTACGTCGCTCGCACCTGCCCCCACGCCGCATCATCCAGCGCCCAGGACTCGACGCGCTCGCCACCCCACAGCGCGACCAACGGCATGACCGCCCCCTCGACTCCAGATCCCAATCCCGGTCATCCTGCTGCAAACCGGTGTCATGAGCCGCAGCAAGCACACCGCCACCCCCTCCAGCGCCGATACTCCAGAAAGCCCGCGCGACACGCACAGCCCACCCTCCACGAAGCCCCGCACAGGTACATTCGTCCTAGCGAGAGGAGCCCGACCCCATGACGAAGCTGCTCAACTACGCCGACATCGCGAAGGCTCTCAACGTCTCGATCGAGACCGTCTGGGCCTACGCCGTCCGCGATAGCGACTTCCCCACCCGCGTGAACCCGGAGACGGAGCGCTCGCCGCTGTTCCTCGAGGAACAGGTTGACGAGTACCGCCGACAGAAGCGCGAGCGAGCCCGCGGACGGGCCGGCCACCCACCTCGCGTCCAGGACGCCTCTGAGCGCGTCTCTACGGGGCGAACAGCCGGCGACCGCATCAGAGCGCTCATGGAGGCTCCCGAAGCGCCAGTGAGCGACGTGCGAGCTCTCGCGGGGCTCCTGGGGCTGGAGGTGCCCGCACTTCGGTATCGGCTGCGTGGTCAGACGCGATGGAAGCCGGCGGAGCTGGAGACGATCGCCCGTGTGTTCCGGGTCTCGGTCGACGAGCTCACCGGCGCCCTCGAGCTCGTCTGAGCAGCGGGAGCTGACATGGCCCGTCCTCGGGTGAAGGTAACGGTGAACGAGCGGGAGCTCCGCAAGCTCATGCAGGGGATCGGTCGCCAACTCGACGAAGCCGATCGCAGCTTCCGGGAGACGCACACTGGACTCCCCGTCCACGTCGTGCGCGCCGACGTCGCAGACGCGTTGCCCAAGGGCATCACGTTCCCGCCGGAAGCCCTCGACGACTACGCCGCGGCAGTGTCTGCAGACAAGCCGTTCGAGTTCCGCCTAGGCGGGTAGCGCGCCGAGCAGCTGGAATGCGTGCTGCGTGAGCTCTGACCCGAGCTCACCAGCCATCGCCGTCGTGATCGCCAGGCCCAGCTTCGTCACGATCCCGCGGACCGCGTGCGGACGCGCCTGCCCATCGACCTCGGCGCGCAGTTCCGCGACAGCCGTGGCGAGCTCGGTGCGAGCCTGCTCGTTCTCGACGTCGTCGAGCCGGCGCGAGATCTCGTCGACGAGCTCGCGGGCCTGGTCCTGCCAACCGATGTTGATCGTCTGGTGCACGTCGTGGCTGTTCTGCGCCACATTCGCCGGTCCGTGGAAGTTGTTGGTGACGGTCGACCCCCCAGACGTCTCCTCGTTCACTGGCTCGTTCACTGACCTGCCTTCCTCGACGATCCACCGCCCCTTCGCGGTAGGTGACGGCCGCAGCGGATCGGGGCGCTGGCTTGCCATCGGACCCTTGATGAAACGCCCCTCGTGCAACCACTTCCCGGTCTGCTCGAGATCCTCCTGCGTGTACGACATCCCCAAGTAGGTCGCGCCCGTCGCCAGGAAGGCGTCCGACGTCGGCGAAGCGCCAGCGTCGTCCTGATCAACGACCCACACCAGGTACTCGTCCCGCATCCGACGCCGGCGAGCACGCACGTTGTTGCGCGCCGTCTCCAGCGCGGCGCACGTATCCCGGCCCTGTGCCGTCGGACGGGCATCCCAGGCACCGGTACCGCGCCAGTAGACGTTCAGATGGCCCGCGGCCTCAAGCTCCCGGACGCGCTCTCTCAGCTCGTCGACGGCAGCGTGCTCTGGTTGAGCTCCGAGCAGATCAAATGCGTTTGCCTGCCGGTTCGGGCTCCGCTCGGCGGCAGCGGCAATGATCCGGCCGAGCACATCGAGCCGGCGGAGATCCTCGGGGGAGTAGTCAGCCACGACAGGACCCTACTCACCAACAGCGACACCGCGACGGGCTATAGCGGCTCATCGGGCCGTCGAACGCACCTTCAGCGGATGCTTGACCCCATGAGCAACAAACGACCCGAGGAACGTCTGCTCGAGCGGATGGCGCGAGCGATCGTCGCGCAGCACCTCGACACACTCGTCGAACGCAGCGACGACGGCACCGCACCCGGGCAGCCCGACGGCCTGATCCACCTCACAGACGGGTCCTACGCGCCCCTCGAGGTCGTCAGCGACAACGACGTCCCGCACCGCCGCCTCCGCGACGCACTCGACCGGCAGGGCGAGACGATCACCATCGGCCCAGACGCCCCCGGCTGGTACGTCGCTCTCAACCACGGCAGCAACCTCAAGAGCATCCGGCAGCGTGTCCCCGAGATCCTGCAGCAGCTTCCCCCGTCCGAGTTCATCGGCGGTGTGGTCCCCGCAGACACCTGGGCGGCCGGCCCGGACCATGCCCACCGGCTCGCCGCGCTCGCCGCGCTCGGCGTCGCCTACCTCGCCGCCTACCCAGACCGACCGGGACTGATCGGGTTCGGCACCAAGGGCTGGAGCAACTGGCAGGACCCCGTCACCGTCACGGGCTGGATCTCCCGTGTCCTCGAGCGCGAGGCCGACGTCGCCGAGAAGCTGCACCGCCATGGCGGCGCGGAGCGGCATGCACTGATCTGGGCGACGCTTGGCAGCGCCTGGGCCGTCAACGACGCCCTCAACTGGCACCCCGACGCCCCTGCACTCCCGAAGCCCATCGGACCCGACGTCGACGATGAGCTCTGGGAGATGCTTCTCGGACCCGAGCATGAGCGCCGCCCGCCGGCACCGCTGCCTGACCCCGACCTGCCCGCTCCGATCACGCACCTGTGGATCGCCAGCACCCTCTCCCGCCGTGGAGCGCTGCACTGGAGCCCCGCCGGCGGCTGGGAACGAACCGGTTGGCGCACGCCCGATCACGAAGACGCCATCGACGCGGCGATCGGCCCTGTTGCACCTGAGGCCCTGGGAGACTCGACGCCATGAGCGGGCTGATCACGTGGGAGCGACCGGAGATCCTCGAGCGTGGTGGCCGCCAGCGCCCGGACTTCGCCGAGGACCCGAGATTCACCTTCCCGTGGCGCTGGTGGACCGACGACCTGACATCGTCCGAGAATGAGTGGCGTTCGTACAGCCGTGATGACGAAGAGGTCGCCCGCCTGCTGCTCGTCCGCAACTTCCGAAGCCACACCGCGGGCCGGTCTGTCCCTGCGGTGCTGATATCAGACCTCGAGGTGCCGACGGGGCTCCGAAGAACGGGACAGTACATCGGCACATCGCTCGTCAAGGAGCTCGTCGAAGAGTTCCGCGGATGGGAGATCTACGTCGGTCCGACCTCGTCCTCGATGTGGTTCTGGGACGGGTTCGAGTGGCCGATGTGCAACTGCGAGGCCTGTGACGGCAACGAGCTGATCGTGCGGCGGCCGGCCTAGCTGGGGAACAGTTTCGGAGCGCGGTCCTGCAGCAGGTACCGGTCCATGTCGCTCTGCAGGAGGGGGACGCCTTCCCGCTGCGTGGTCGACTGGTCCGTGTACCAGTAGAGCCGGCGCACCCCGCCGGAGGTGTGCTGCTGCGCGACCTGACGAGCCTCCGCAGTGGTGAACAGCCACACCCGGTCCGCTTCCAGGGAGGTGAAGGCGAGCAGCTGCGCAGGGGTGTCGTGCGGGAAGTTCCACCCGATCGCCAGCCTGCCCCGCCCGCCGGCGGGCGTGCTGCGCTCCACTGTCTTGACCTGCATCGTGGTCGCCGCGCCCGTCGCCGGCGCGTAGACGACCAGGTCGATCCCCGCATCGGTCGTCAGGCGTGCGCTATCGATGCCGAGCTTGAGCAGCTGGTACTGCACCAGCAGCTCGCCGGCGGCCCCGATGTGCTGCGTCGTACGGCGTTTCTGCGGAGGCGGGAATGTCACCAGGCGGCGTTCACTGGGCCGCGGCGTAGGCGTCACGCACGGCCTGGCTGATGCGTCCGCGCGCTGCGACCTCGTGACCGTTCGCAGCCGCCCACTCGCGGATCTTCGCCAGCTCGTCAGGGTCCGTGCGTCCGGAGGAGCTTGTCCGGGTACGAGTCGATCGACCGCTGGTCTTCCGAGCTGCCGCGACGTAGTCCGCGAACGCCTCGCGGAGCTTGTCCGCGTTCTCGTCGGTCAGGTCGATTTCGTAGCCAGCTCCGTCAAAGCCAAACTGCACAGTCTTTCCCGAGCCATCTCCGATCGTCTCGCCAGTGAGGTCGTCAACGAGTGTGGTCGTGATCTTCTGGGCCATGCTGCTCCAATTCGAGAGGTTTGCCCGCAGCATTGCACACGCCGCGACCTGCACTTGGCAGCGCCCACGGATAGTCTCCGAGAGTATGCCTGCCCGCTTCCCGACAGCTGACGCTCTCGAGTTGCCGCAGGACCGTCACGCACCGGAAGGCAGGGCGCATGCTCCGCGTCTACTTGGATCAGAATAAGTGGATCGATCTCGCGAGAGCTGCGTCAGGACACGGGAAGGGAACGCCTTTCATTGACGCGCTTGATGCGGGGCGCGCCGCGGTCGAGTCTGGATGGGCTTCATTCCCTCTTGACTTCTACCGGTACGCCGAGACGGGGAAGCATAGCAATGCGGAAGCTCGGATTCGTCTAGCCGATTTCATGTTTGAGCTGTCGCGCCAGGAAACGATCGCTCACCCACGGACATTGTTGCCTGGCGAAATCGATGTGGCCTTGAATCACCGCTACGGGCGGCCGGCATTCCCACGGAAGCCGAAGGTATTCGGCACTGGCATTACGCACATACTGGAAGTCCTCGAACTGCCGAAACTCGACTGGAGCCGACTTCCGAGCGGCCACGGCTTCACTGGGGACAAGCTCGCCCTGCTGAAGGAGATCGGCGACCGTGTCATCGAACTCGAGCTCCTTCGGGCAGGCCCTGAGACAGCACGGAGCATGGGCATCGATACCAAGCTGCGAGACCTGGACGATCAATTCGTTGCAGATGAGGAGAGGGTCGGCGAAGAGATCCGCAAGCGAGGGTTGCGCGATTTCCACCTAGAACTTGCTGTGCGAGCTTCTGATCTCGGAGCGATGCGGACCCCGATAACTGAAGCACTCGACCGAGTTGGAATGTCGTGGGAGAGCTTCGCCGACGGGCTCCTTCCGACCGAGGCAGTGAGTTTCGTCGACGACTTGCCAACGCGGCAGGTAGCTAACGTGATGCGGGCTGCAAAACTTCGGCAGAGCGAGCAGAAGTGGGAGCGAAACGATTTCAATGACATCGCCGCGCTTTCTGTTGCTGTTGTGCACTGCGACGTCGTAGTGACGGAGAAGCAGTGGGTACACCGCCTACATCAGGCTGGCGTGGACCGCCGTTACGGAACGACGCTCCTCAGCAACGCCACGAAGCTCCCGGAGGTCCTCGCGCGGGCGTCGGCCGAGTAGCTGGCACGCGTGCGCGACGCCTTCGAGACCGGGGAGCGAAGCGCCTATGCTCCGCGCCATGAACGACGGTGCCCGAGATGCTCTGCAGTGGCTCACGATGGATGAACTCGCGGCGCTACGGCGGCAGCTGGTCCGGGACTACGATCGCGCGCTTCGCGCCCCTGACTCCGACCTTGAGCGGGTCGCCGACATCTGGGCAGAGGCCGACGCGATCGCCCTGGTGCAGCGGGAACGACGTTCGGCGGCGCCGGCGGCGCCGAGTCGGCTGTAGCCCCCGATGGCGCTTGGCGCCTGGGCCGGACAACGGGTTGTAGGTGCCACCGCGGTGTGGTGATCGCCCTGCGAAATCCGAATCGTTTGACAGCGTGGCTGCACTTTCCTGCAATCGAGTCGCGCGGTGTGTGACTCGGCGCGCGTAGAGCGCCAGAGTAGGGCCATGACGGAAAGCCATGAAGACTGGGAAGCCAGACTCGGGCGGCTGTCTGCTGCCGCAGACGAATGGTCGGCTCGGACCAACGACGCTCCCGCAACTCAGAAGAGAAGCGCTCTTGGAGGAGACGACCAGCGACATCTGCATGTCTCAGGGCTTGCTTGGTACAGCATTGTTGTTGCTGTCGAGCATCTCGACTTCACGCTGACAGCGATGCGAGCGACCAGCACGCTATACCCAACGGCGTACTTGACCAGCCTGCGATCTGCGTTGCTCTCGGCATCGCACGCCGTGTGGGTGCTCGCGCCGAATCAGCGGGTGGAGCGTCGTGCTCGAGCGATGCAACTTCAGGTACAGGACTTGAGGGACCAGCTGGCAATGGTCCGCGGTGTGTTTGCGCTCACGGATGAGCAGTCGGTTCTGCGCGATCAAGATGCCGCCCGACTGCAGAAGCGCCTCGACAGTTGCGTCGTCCTCGCTTCGGAGCTGGGGCTTCCCTCGGCGGCGACCGCACGGCTCAACAACACGGACGTGATCACCTGGGCGGCGAAGCACGTCCATCGGCAGGACGAGCCGTTGCTCGCGAGTGGAGTGCAACTGCTGTGGCGTACCGGGAGTGCGGCAGCACACGGACAACGTTCCTTCGCGATGACACGCCTTGATCGGAATTCGCAGCGGACCGATGACGGGGGCACGGTCATGGAGCTCCGCGGGGATCTCGCGCGGGATGTCGGACCCAGCGCCGCGGCGGCGACCTTCACGATTAGCGAGGCCTTACGGCTGTATGACTCGCGAAACGGTGCGTAGATCAGCAGCCAAGAACCGCGAAAGCGACCGGGGTCAGAGCCCGAGATAGCGGCACGCTGCGACTCGCCGGTCGGCGTCGTCGAGGCTGTCGCACTGGAAACGTAGGCCCGAACGGAGCATGCACACCTGGCACTGCTCCGGGAGGGCTTCGACGTCCGCAACGGGTTCCGGGTCGTCAGCAGACCAGATTCGGTAGCCACCTTCGACGGCTTCGAACTCGAACCAGTCGAGGAGGAACCGTTCCCCGCGCTGCACTAGGAGCCCAGCCGGTCAGCAGCAGTTGCAGGTGTCGGCTTCTCGCTCGCCGGTGAGCGCGGAAACGGGCTGCTTGCAAGCGTCGCCGCGCCAGGCTTCCAACCCCTCTCGGACAGCGAATACGACCACGATCAGCCCCGCCACCGGGTCCGCCCACGACCACCCGAACAGTGTGTTGAGCAGGAGCCCGATCAGGACGGCGGCGGAGAGGTAGCTGCACACGAGGGTCTGCTTCGAGTCCGCGACCGCGGACGCGGAGCCGAGTTCCTTCCCGGTGCGCCGCTCCAGGAGGCTGAGGAACGGCATGACCGCGAGGCTGACCGCCGCGAGCACGATCCCGACGGTGCTGTGCTCCGGCTCACGGAGCCCAGCGAACGTGAGGGCGGCGTCGACGGTGACGTACAGCGCGAGGCCAAAGAACGACACCGCGATGACCTTCAACGCAGTGCGCTCTCGCGCCTCCGGGTCACGGCCAGCGAACTGCCACGCCACCGCGGCTGCGGAGAGGACTTCCACGATCGAGTCCAGACCGAATCCGATCAGCGCCGTCGAAGATGCCACCGTGCCGGCGGCAATTGCGACGAACGCCTCGATCACGTTGTAGGTGATCGTCGCGGCCACGATCCATCGCACCCGCCGCTGCAACACGTTCCGGCGCGCGGGAGACAAGGGCGCGCCGAGCTGCACGGCGGCGCTCATGCTCCGGCTCCGCAGCACAGGGGCACGTCGCAGTCCTCGTCCGTGCACTCGGCGCCGTCATCGACGGCGAGCACGACGTCCACCAGTGCGTCCAGCGCTCGTGTCAGGTGCGGGTCCGCGATCTCGTACCGGGTGCTGCGCCCCTCTGGGACGGCGACGACGATCCCGCAACCCCGGAGGCACGCGAGGTGGTTCGACACGTTCGTTCGAGTCAGGTCCAACTCCTCCGCCAGACGCGCCGGATAGCCCGGGGCTGCCAAAAGCCGGAGCAGGATGCGAGACCGCGTCGGGTCCGCGAGGGCACGGCCAAGACGGTTCATGACGTCAAGTCGGGACGCTATGGTCAGCATGCGGTGACTATACATCGTGAGCTGACGTAAGTGCAGCGCGAGCCGGGGGGGGGCTTCCGCGTGGCTTGGCAAATCTGCCAAGCCGCTGCCATGTCGCAGCGGATTTTGCCATGCTCGCGCGGAACCTACAGAGGCCCGTGGACGCACGGAACGCCCGGCCTGAAAGGAACAACTGTCAGATCGAACCTTGGCCGGGCGTCCTGTGGAGTGATTCTACGGCAGGATGCGGCGAGCGCCCCTAGTAGCGACGGACTCGGAGGGTATCCCGACTTGGGGGTGGTGGTTGAGTCACCCCTGAGCGGTATGTGGTTGTCGGTCCCTGTGGTCTGTGGTCGCTACCTCCTTACATGTACTAATGTACGCGATTTTCGCGTGAGAGTCAACCGGGTTGGGTATCCGAGTTGGGCGTTTCGGGCCGCCCAACTCGGACCGGTCATCGGGTCATCCGCGCTCCGTCCAGCCGGTCGGCAGTGCCACCGGGTTGCCGCATCCCTCGTGCACGTAGCAGAGGCTGTCGTAGTCGGAGCGCTCGTCGTAGACGGGGCTGATGCTCCGGTGGTCGTGGTCGAACTCGTCGGCCGCGACGATCGTTGTGCGGTCGCTAGTGTCGAGGACCCCGAGGGTTTCGCTGTTCTCGACGTCGGCGCCGCACCAGGGGCAGCGGATGCCCGCGTAGGTCTCGCCGTCGTCGGTGATCTGTACCGGGATGAGCGGCGGGCAGGCGGTCTCGCGGATGCGCTGGTCGATCGCGGATCGGATCGCGAGCGCGAGGTCCGGGTGCTGATCGATGAGGCGGAGTACCGGGGCCAGCGTGGAGGACTCCGCGCCGATGAGGGCCTTCGGCACCGCTTCGATGGTGTCGCTCATGCGTGTGCTCCCGACGTCGTCGTCGTGCCGATCCCACACCGGGCACATGGCACGTCCTCGGCGCACGCGGGCGCGTCGCAGAGGTCGCAGTACCAGGTGCCGTCGGCCCAGTCGGCACGCGGGCTGAACAGGTAGTCCGGGGTGGGGGCGTGGCGGCCACGGAACGGCAGCCGGGTCCCGTCGGCCCGGTGTGCCCACGGCAGCGGATCACGGTCCCCGTCCGTCTCGCCCTCCCACACCTCGCGGATGACGTGCGCGGCGGTGTCCGCTCGCCCGAGTGCGTCGAACAGGGCGGCGAGGGTGAACCCCTCGGTCATGTTGAGCGAGCAGAGCACCTGCGTGCTGTCCCACTCGAGGACCATCGCCGACGCGGCCTCGGTCGCGGCGGCGCTCACTGCTCGGTTCCCGTCGTGGTTAGGTTCGACCAGGCTTGCCCGTCGATGTTCCCGTAGCGCTCGTGTACGGCTGCTCCGGCGTCGTCCACGTACTGGCGCACCTGCTCGACGGTCAGCGTGCCGGGGTCGAGGCGCTCGCCGTAGAGGGCTTCCCAGCGGTCCGGGTCGATCTGGACGACGCCCTGGTAGACGGCGGTCTCGGTGATGTCGAACACGGCCCAGGTGGGCCGGTCGGTGGTGGTGTTCATGGTGTCTGTCTCCCGATTCGTGTCGGTGGTGTTGA
>Ga0265798_10000637_pt1 | contig 57240 bp, 63 predicted proteins | sample P3T30metagenome_FD_192430 | JGI IMG/M metagenome (GOLD analysis project Ga0265798, IMG submission 192430) | Plant litter microbial communities from East Loma Ridge, Irvine, California - P3 T30 | ecosystem: Environmental > Terrestrial > Plant litter > Unclassified | place: USA: California... | reverse complement strand
CGAAGGCTCGAGCTGCATTTTTGCTGCAGATCTTCTTGTGCAAGCCTGTAACAACCTTTATTGTGCCAATAACGCCCATCTGGAAGCCACTCTCGTTAAAGTCGTGCACGTCGTCGTCGTGGACGCCGTACTTGGCTTTGGTCTCCTCTACTAGCTTGAACCACGCGCCAATTATCTCTGGATCCTCCTGGACTATTCTCTGCCTATACTTAGCTCGATTGAAGGCCATTTTAAGCTCCTCTGAGCGTGTTACAAGGCGCTCAGCCCAGTGCTTGCCAACTGGCTCACCACCGCGTACAGCCAGCAGTTTATCAGCTATATCTGCCACCTCGCACAGCAGGGGCGCGAATCCTCGCGAATCAAGGTTAAGGATATATTGGACGATTGTTTGCTCTTCGGTCGCAGTGAGCTTATGCTGGGCGTTGCGAATTTCTGAGGGATGCGTGATTCCGTTGTGTCGGCGAGTTAAGGTTGAATAAGGTACTTTGAACGCCTCTGCAGCGCGCCGGAGGCTTCGAAATTGGTGTTCGTGGTAGGCAGAAAGGGCAAAAGTAATTCTACCTTCTTGATTAGATGATTGCACGTCTTGTTGTTGAGACATGTCGCGTTGATGAGGGAGTAGAGGGTCTTGGCAGAAACTGACCCACGCGCTGGTGGAATACGTTAAGTAATGTACCAAACTTTTATGCAGCTTGCGCGGGACGAGCGCCGAAAAAAGCGGTCTGATCCTTGGACGCGACACGAGTCGCGCCTTCACGTGACAATGCGATGACTTGACCATCATAATTCGAATCGAATACTGAACAACGACACTGCGTAGTCGGTGTCCAACATTTATCAGTATGTCACTACTCACAGAATTTGGGTCGTTGGGGTCCAGTCGCAGCGCCTCCTTTTAAGCCTTGTTCCGTCGATAATATATGTTCAACATCTAACCTATGTTATTGAATTTTGTTTCGTCTTGCACGCATCAACCGCTGCCGTCTCGTCAGATCGCTCACCGGAGTCGTGAACAGGTATGAGTTTGCAGTTGGCTCATGTCAACATACCACAGAACCCTGCATACGATTATCGCATCAAAATCTGTCGAATGCGTTCGATACGCGTGGAGTTGGCAACAAAATGCCTCATAGTTATGAGTAAGTCATCCTCTCATATCGCCAGATGATGATGGACGGCTGCATGTTTGGTGCCGATTTGAGTAGCTTCAACCCCTCAATTTCATCATCCGCCCAGGAGTTCTTAGCGATGCCAGCTGTCGGCCGTTCGGAGGAGGCAGTTCGTGCTCTTCAGACGGCCAGTTCGTGCTCTTCAGACGGCCAGTTCGTGCTCTTCAGACGGCCAGTTCGTGCTCTTCAGACGGCCATTTCACGTTCAACGAACAGCTGTTGACAGTAAACCTGCCCTACTTGCACGCCAGCCTTCCGTTCGATGGAATCATGCAATCGCTTCACAATCGGACAGGCTTCGTCTCTTACCACCGGCGTTCGTCTTTTCACCATCCTCTTAGGGCAGTATCGCTTCGAGAGATCCAATCTCAGTTCGGTCATTCCGGAGACGAATGAGACTTGCCGCGTTCTCTTATTATGGCGTGTGTCGAGGGCGCTGATATACTGTTGGGTATTTAAGAAGATTCAAAATGACTCTCAGCCAGCTGCAATGGGATGAGACAACGTCGCGGCAGTGGGAAGAAAGAAAGGGTTAGTGCCGGTGGGCCAGAAGGTCTTGCTGTCTTAGCGCCGGGCTTGTCCGGTTGGCGTCGACCTCCCTGCGGGACGCCGTTGCTAGCAGTCGCATTACGACTGTAGACTATTTATACGCCCCGGATTTCTGTAATGAATCTAGACGTTGCCTACTTACCTTGGTAACTAAGTTGAAACGTGACACACTTTACGGCTTCCTTCGCTGACGGGCAATCATCGACCCTGCGCCTCATCCCTGTCTTCCCGTAAGCGGAACTCCGGCACCACAGGCTAATCTGGCAAAGCGAGATACTCTGGATGTTGGAAAAGTACAACAGGCGTACTTGGCGTCTTAGGTGGCCTGTTGTATCACGCGCCCTTACATTACACGGCAGGCTGAACAGGGATAGGGAGATGAGCCCAGGCACGCGTAATTCGAATCCTTCGGAGAATCACTCACAAGATGCGTTGATCGCTCTTCTTCATCCCATACCCTTATTTTTCTATCGCTCGCAATTCTTCCCAATGCCATGCTGATCCGCCATCCACAGCTGGCGTCATGGCGTACTGTCTTTCTCGCGGGGCTGTGTTTTGCCTCAGCTCTGTACATTGTTGTGATCCACAATGAATGGAATCCTCTTGGCTCTCGATCCTTCCAGTACTCCCGCTATCGTTCGTCGAGTGCGTCCTCCAAAGGATACACCTCTCAATTAATCCCTTTCTGGAAAGAGCTTGCTATCGCCCTGGAGGCTGCACGGCCGCAGTGTTTGGCAGTCCAACTTTCAGATGACCAACGGGAGGAAATGTCAGCCGACGATAAAAAATGGGAACCATTAAAGCACAAGGAACGACCCGACCGGCTCAACCTCACTGAAGTGGACGAAAGTGAGCTTATTCGCGCCCACCGGCGCATGCGACTTGCTGCAAGAAAACTTGCACCTTCGCTACCAGTCGGGCATGATACTGGTATCGTCACGACCGGTGGCATTAAGTTGTTCCCAGTTTTGCTTATATCTCTTCGTATGCTCCGTCGCACTGGGTGTACGCTTCCTGTTCAAGTCTTCGTTGGTGATCAAGAAGAGTACGAAGCAGTGCGACCTATTTGTGAGGATGTTCTACCGACCTTGGACGCGTGGTGCCATGTGGTATCCGACATCTACTCTCAAGCGATTGCGACACCTCCAAATCACTTTCAGTTCAAAGTCTTGGCCATCCTATTTTCTTCGTTCCGCCACATCCTCTTTCTTGATGCTGACGCGTTTCCTGCGCACGACCCAACGCCGCTACTGAGTGTACGTCTCTCTTTGCCTTCCAAATTCTACGCAGGATGTTAATTCATGTATTCTAGGCTCCACCCTACACGACTCACGGACTCGTGACTTGGCCAGGGATTTACGCGAATACGGCATCGGAACACTTCTATCACATTACGGGTGCCACAGTGCCACGCGTGAGCCGTGGAAGCGAGTCAGGGCAGATCTTGTTTAACAAGGAGCACCATCGCGAAAGCCTTCTAATGATGGTCTACTACAACTACTACGGTCCGGATTATTACTACCCTCTTCAAGCACAAGGAGGTCCAGGACAAGGCGACAAAGAGACCTTCAGCGCTGGCGCTGTCACGGTCAATGCTCCTGGTCCATTCTACGGTGTGAAAACATCGGCAAGGATTCTTGGGAATCACGTCAATGGAAACTTCGTATTCGCTGGATTTGCGCAGGCAGATCCCGTTCAAGATCTCGAGTACGATACACCACTAGCGCAGCACTTGCTTCCGTCCGGAAGATGGCAAGAGCATGATAGCATCGGCGCCCAAAATGCTGAAAATGCGGAGCCTCGATCATTCTTTGTGCACAGCGTCTCGACTGAGGCGAAAATCCATCCATGGAAGTTGTTCCGAGAAGGGGGTCTAGCGTGGAGCCCAAACAAAAAATGGCAAAGAATTTGGGGGCAGGAGAAAATGATGATAGAACAGTTTGGCTATGACGTTGAGAAGAGATTGTGGGATTGCATCGGGGAAGAAGTATGCAGAACCGACGAGGCTTTGTGCGCTCAGGTCCGAGAATACTCTTCAAAGGTGTTTGGAGTCGCGTTGGATAGCACGTGAGCCATGCAATCAGAAAAAATGTCCACAGTGTATAAAATAGCGAGATACCCATTGAATGTTTCCTACATAATACAAAGCTTGCACGGCTGAGAGCGAGTCACCGCTTCTCTTCACAAGCCATTACTGTCATCAATCTTCTAATTTTGGTTGAGGTGTCTCCGGAGACTGTTCCTTGTCTCTCCTCAGTCTTGCACGCCTCTAATCATATTCTTCACACCCTCGCCCGCAGCCGTCTTGTCCCACGCTTTTGTCGCATCCTCAAAGTTCGACACCGAGCTGATCAAAGGCTTGACATCCACCAACCCCTTACTCAAATACGCCACGGCCAACTCGTAATCACCGGCCCCATACCTGAAGCACCCTCTCACCATCAACTCCTTCTGTCCCATCGCCACAATCGGAAACGCGACTTTCGGATGACCCAGTCCAGTTTGCACGAACGCCCCTCCTGGCCTCAGGATATGAATCCCAGTCTCAATACTCGACGTCGCGCCCGACGCCTCAATCACCCTATCAACCTTCCCACCAAAAGTATCCGTCCCTGGATCCGTCAAACCAAACGCCTCAAGCAATCTCCTAGCATTCTCGTCCCCGTCCACCCCCATCTCAGCCAAATACGTTTCGCATCCAAGAAACCCTTTCGCAAACTCCAATTTCTTCTCCAAAACATCGACAAGAATAACGCGGTGCGCACCGAATTGCCGCGCAACAGCCGCACACAACAACCCAATCGCCCCACTGCCCATCACAACCACCGTCTCGCCAGGCTTCACATCGCCCAGTTTCACCGCATGTACCGCAACAGCCAACGGCTCCACCAACACCGCTTCTTCTAGACTCATCGCGTCGGGGATCTTGTACACGAAGTCTTCAGCCAAACGGTAGTATTTGGTCAGCGTACCCGGCGTATCTGGAGGACCTGGAGCAGCCGCGAAGCGCATGTTACGGCACAAGTGGTACGTGCCGGATTTACATGCGGTGCAAGAGCGACATGGCACGCCGGGCTCGAGAGCCACGCGGTCGCCAGGCTTGACGGATGTTACGCCTGTGCCAATGGAGTGGATTGTACCCGAAGCTTCGTGGCCAACGATCAGGCCGGTGGTGGGGTTGACGAACTTTCCTATGCCGCCATGGTGCCAGAAGTGCACCTACAAAGTGTGAGAAAAGTATCGTATCGGGATGGAAGGGGAAAATGAAATGAGATGATCTTACGTCGCTGCCGCATACGCCGACATACGCGATGCGGATGAGAACGTCGTGTGGGTCGAGTTTGGGGATGGGCTTGTCTTCTAGTTTTGCGTTCTTTGGGCCGTATAGGACTATGGAAGGGTTTTGCATCTCCTCGATCGCAGTGGATATAGACATTATGTGGATTTCTTAGTGACGTGATGCGGCCAAATTCAGGAGGTTTGGTCGAATGCGAAGTTGAGATTCGGAGGAATACCAGCCATATATGTATGAGCTGTCAGGCGTCCACCTGATTTGTAAGATGGTGAAGATATCTTGACGCATGTCCCTGACGTTGTAGTTTCCTTGTATGATAGCCGTCGACTGACCGAAGTGGGGAAACTAGACGCGTGTAATCATGCCCCGCAATTGGCCACTTCTGAAGCCACAATCCTATGTACGCACCACCTAGATGTGATTGTCAATCATACATACACATGCGGCACCACATGCGGCGACAATAAGTGATCGACGAGAACAGCCCTAGCTACCCATCAGCTTTGAGGGTCACCACAATATTTATGACTTAAGGATATACAGGCTATATTTTGGTCGTACTTTAGGTAGGGCTTCCTTGAGCTGATCGATCACGAATTCTTGCTGCACCTGGTGGCGGTATCTGGCTATGGAAATCTGTCCTTGTCACACATCTCGACCCCACAATTGCCATCTCTGCTCTACCCCATCTTCTCCTCCTTCCTCCCTTCATCTCTGCTGTTCCACTCCCGATCAAAGACCTGCAAACTCCTCTGCGCAGTAGGCACAACATCTAACGCCTTGATACTCACCCTATCCTTCTGGCTCAGCATGAAGGCTGCAGCTTCAGCAACATCCAGTGCAACAAGCGGTTCAAAGCCAGCCATAAACTCGTCGTAGCTGCTCTTATCGTATCCGACCCTGCCATTACCAGTTAGCACACACCATTACCCAGCCTCCGACATAACATGTAGACTCCAGAATGCACGACATACCTCTGCTCGTGGAAGTTGGTTGCTACGACACCAGGTCGTAGAGCGAGGACCTTAATATCCGTCCCCACCAACTCTGTCCGCAAAACATTCCCAAACGCCTCTTGACACGCCTTACTCGCATGATACACCGCTTCGCCCGGAAACGGCGGAACCTCCAAGCCCGTCGTACTCGTCACATTCAAGATTGTGCCCTTGCCTCTCTCCTTCATCTTCCCCTCATTCAGCACCGCATACGTCGCGAACATGTATCCGTTGATGTTCGTGCTGGTCATAGTGATGATGTCCTGAATCTTCAGGTCGGGGAAGCGGTTGGGCGCGCCAATAGCCAGACCCGCGTTGTTAATTAGGATGTCGATGTGAGAGACGAGTTTGGTGATTTCGGTGACGGCGGTGGAAAGGGAGGATGGGACGGTAACGTCCACAATGGTGGTGTAGACTTTGAGGTCTGGGTGGGTGGATTGGAGTTCGGAAGCGAGAGCCTTCAGTTTGTCGCCTGAGCGGGCGAAGAGGATGAGAATTGCTTCTTCGGCTGCTAGGCGGCGTGCGATTGCTGCACCGATGCCCATGGACGCCCCTGTGATTAGGACGCTTTGGTTTTTGAGAGACATGTTGTAGTGAGAAATGATGTATGATTTTTTTGACAAGGGGCTGGCGTGCGACAATATAGATAGGAAAGGAGGCGAAAAAGTGAATGGCAGCAGCTTCGAGGATGGGTAATTGCTTCGATATACTAGGACTGAATTATGACGTCACATCGTATCATTGGAAATTTGAGCAGTGTACGATTCGTGAGGTACGTGGTATGGTACAGTGTCAACAGTACTATAAATTGTGTTTGGGTATAATCTGAAGACGTTAGAACATGTCCGCAATGCCTTGAGAGCAAAGACTTACGAATTACTTGCGTATTGAAAGCATAGTGCAGCATATCATATCATCGTATGAGCGTCGTAAATCGTGATGTGTGCGCCGCATGATCAAAAGACTGGACCCTATGGCTTCCGTGAAGGCGTATAGTAAGCGAGATAGTCGCTGCAGAGCCCAATCGCAGCACTTCAAGCACTTCATCCATCCCAGCGCTGCATCTCCTTGCTGTAGCCGATCAAGTCGAGGTCGATGTTCAGTGTCTTGAGCATCATGTCCATCGTGAAAGACTGTAAGCCATTAGCATCTTGTCGTTCCCACTTTGCGTCTAGACTCACATCATCGTCCGAGGCCTTGAAAGTCTCCACCTCCTTCTCCTCGCCGCCATTTTCATCTGCCATCTCGGCATACTTGTCGTACGCCTCGTCACCGATCTCGCCGTTCTCTCTTGCCTCCTCCATCTTCTCCCTCTCAGCTTGGCGTTCTTCCATATCCCACTGCTGCTGGCGCTCCTTCCCTTCCTTCTCGCGTGCCTTCCACGCACCAACGCCGCCCATCCTGTTCACCTTGTCTCGTGTTGTAGCGAAGATCTCTTCTGCAGCTGCTCGGCTTGCGGTGCGCCATTTGTCGATGAGCACTACTAAGTCGTCATCCTTGGTGGTCGTCGCGAGTGTCTGCGCTTGTGTGAGAATCTGCAGGTCGCTGCGAAGCTGCATGATCTCGCGTGTGAGAGATGCTTTGACCGGTGCCTTCTTAGCGGCGGTCCGTGAGGGAGTAGCGAAGCTTGGGCGTGAAGGCAGAGGTTTCGAAGCGCGTGGTAGTGAAGGTGCGGGCGCTGAAGGTTGTTTGGGTGGTGCGAAAGAACCTTCGCCGTTCGTGGTAGCTTGTGGGGAGGGAGCCTCAATTGGCGTCGCCGTGTATGTGCCAATCTCTGGCGGGTCAGAAGACGGCGGATCAGAGCCGAAGCCTGGTCTCAACGGCGTGCGGAACGGCGATTTGAACGGCTTCTGCAGCGTCTTGGTGGCTTCGTTCAGCCGACGGCGCTTTGCGTGCGGGGTCGACATGTTCGCTTACACGGTGGCATTGATACGCGTGTGACTTCCGTGATCTGTCGTGTGTAGGCGGAGACGGTGACGTTGGGCAGGTTGAGGTGAGGGCAACTCTCGCAGATTCAATGTTGGAAGGCACGCTAATCGCGCGATCACGTGATGGGCTTCGTGGAGTGCATTTTCACAACATCCAAGGACTGAGCATTCGAACCATACTAGTAAGCTCTATCAAATGAGATCTAAGCCGTAGCACCGTAAAATACCTTGTATATGTTACTGTGCCCTGAGGTATGTCATTGTCAACTGCAGCACGGTATTGGTGACGAAAACCGGTGTCCATTAACCGTGTCATTCGTAGCACCATTCGCAAAAGAACAGCTTTTAGCAGAACTCAGATCTCCACTTTTGCCACACTATACGGGGGTCTCATGCAGGGCACAATGTAAATGTGAGCAGCTGCGCAGGCGGGGTCATTCTTCAGCCTTGGGCGTCCAACCTTCGCTCTTCAACCACTTCTGATCAACTACGGCATCACGTCTGGCTAGACTTTGATATTCCTACGAAAGCGTCTAAATTTTCGGTCTTCCCATAGCACCATCCCACAATGTAATCCTTGTGCAGTACGTGCTTCGACCTCAAGGAGAATCCGAATTATGAATGGCAGGTACCCCGGGCGCCTGTGAGTGTAAGGGTTCTCAAAAAAGCCGCAATCAACTGCTCGTGTGGCGGATGCAACATTTTGTTGGAGGCGATAACCAAGGTTGCTGGCCCCAACGCTATGAAGGATGATAGCAGACGGGTGCGTTCAGATTCGAACTGCTATAGCGAATTCGAGTTTCGGCAGCCGTTTAGCGACTCTGTACGGGAAACGCCAATCGAACTGTTTGTAACAGAAGGCAAGTGAAGTTGTCTCCGGTCATGAAGGTGTCCTCGGGTTGCGCTAAAGGAATACGCAGGCGAGCGACATCCAGTCTGGTCGGCGGCAGCACGCAGTGTTGCTCCACGAGACCTGACCACAGGACAGAGCCTTGCGTTTGTTCGGCGATGTATAGAAAGGTGTGAGCGCGAACACGGCACTTGTAGACCTGATCCACACATGCAGGACTTCATGCCGACGAGGGTCGTAGACCTTGGTACTGCGACTGACGAGTCACGACCTCTCGCACATACCGCGCCGATCCGTCTAGTGGAGTCCATTCCCATCAGTGTTGGCAGACGGTACGCATGCCTGAGTCATAGATGGGGCCCAGCGCAACACATGAACATCACAACGGAGGCCACATATGCTAGTAACTGCTCCGGCATTGCATTCGCAGATCTTGGGCTGGCGTACAAAGACGCCGTACTGATTGCTCGAAGGCTGGGCATTCGCTATCTGTGGATCGATTCACTGTGTGTTTTGCAGGACTCGAGGGCAGACTGGGATGCAGAATCCAAGTTGATGGCCAGGGTTTACAGTGGAGGTGTGCTCACGATAGCACTGAATGGCGAGGCCAGAAGTTCAGTGACGAGAATCGAATCGCCGAGCCATCGACTTTACAGCGCCAGTAGTTCGCCACCAGTGTATGCACAAGTCCAGCTCCCACATCTTTGGTCCGGGGAAGAGAAATCTCGTTTGTTGAGCAGAGGCTGGTAAGAAGCTCTATCCAGAAGTGCGTATGAAACATTCGCACTGACTCAATGAATGACGCTTGACAGGATATATCAGGAGCGTCTTTTGTCGCGTAGAGTTGTTCATTACTCTGAACGTGAGGTGTACTGGGAGTGTAGAACCGCAGAGGCATGCGAATGTGGCAGAACAGAAGCAAGAAACTATCCGTCTGCAGGCCCGAAGATCGAGCATGCCGTTGCACTTGGATTGGGCAGCTCTTCTACAAATCCGGATAAGAGTGCCCTGAGAAGAAGATGGCGGGCCATGGTTGAAGAATATACGAGACTGAAGTTAACAGTAGGCACCGACAGGTTAGCAGCTTTACAGGGATGCGTTGACCAAATGAAGTTGATGCAATCAGGCGATTACGTCTTCGGGCTGTGGCAGTACAGCTTGCTTGAGGACCTTTGCTGGACCGCGTCGGTTGGGCAAGCTCACAAAAAGTCCCCAGAGCTAATCGACTTGCCGACGTGGTCATGGGCCTCTCCCGGTCGACAAATCATATATCCGACGCATACAGCGTTTGTGAAACACGCAAACGTTACTTTGCCGGCTTCAGACAACATACTTGGTGGCGAGTTGTCACTGCGCCGTCATCTGATCATCGCAGGGCGTTTCATTCCTGCGCAACTGACTACGCGCAAACCGCGCAAACATTGGAAGTACGGTGGATCCTTCGTCCTCGCGATCGATAGCAGACATGTTATCGGATCACAAAATACGCGCCCATCCTCATGGTCTGAGGATCACATTCGAGAAGACTTCGGGTTACAAGCTGAGGGTTGGGACAATCACACGCAGGTCTACCAGGTCGGCATCGTGCGGCTTGCGCAGGGCTATCGATGGGACCTCCGTTGCACCGAGGATATCTGTATAATAGCCTGGAGGTATGGAAAAGCAATTCCAGGATCTGGGAAGAGCTGTGAAACCATGGCTAGGCTTCCAATCCACTAGCGTGTTGGAATGTTCTACCCGCGATCGCGACCCCGTGTCTTCGAGGAAGATGAGGATACCAAGGAAAATTGTCCAAACATCGACTGGACTTTAGCAGAAGAGGTTACGATAGCTTTAGAATGATAGAGGGATCGATTGTCGTCCGTTTTACTTCTTCTTCATAATTTGACAGAGATGTTGTACCAATCTAGTCCGACTGCGACACCTGCTACGACAGCGGTATACGCCGTCAAGACAGCCATCGACTGGATAACACTCATATGTAGTGTCGGCATTGTCATGTTGACGACCCCCGTAAGAAGGTTTGCAACGAGAAAGACCACCAGACCGTTGCGATTGAAGGCGTAAAGCACATTGCTCGTAGCTTGTCTGCTGCGTTTCCGCTCTTCTATCTTCGTTGGCGCATTGTATAATTGAGGAAAGAGAACAGTCTCGATGGCGCAGCAGATGGTGATCTGGTAGCTGTTGAATGACGACACCCAGAGAAAGTACGGAAGATTGGCGATGCGCCTAGAAACTGATAACCGAAGGCCGTAGTAGCTGATCGAGAAGTAGAACAGTGCTGTCCAGATGGCTGAGGCGACAGCGAGCTGGCCGAAGATGCTTCGTCTAAGCATTACACTTATGGTAGCGTTCTTGGGCAGAGGCTGCTGTCTTGGGAGCGCGATGGTGCCAAGTGACTGCCCTGCCAGGAAGATTGCGAGGTAGCCAATGAAGGAAAAGACGCCCTCGCGGTTCTTTGACAAGAGGTTGGTGCGTGGCCCAATCAGTATGTAGGTTCCAAGGGACGTCCAATCTAGCGCGAGCTCATAGATACCAGCAAGCGCGCAAGACAGTACTGCGTAGGAAGGTACGAGGTCGAAAGCAGCCTGGAAGAGCGCAACGAAAGGGGGCAGGAAGCCTAGTGTGAAGAAGAAGTTCCAGTGTACGCCGTATTCCGTGACGTGCTCCGCATAGTCCAGACCTTTGACCGAAATGAGCCGAATGACTCCGAGGACGAGGATTGGGACGGAGTGTCTCAGAGATGTCAACAGCCGCTTTGACAGCGGTGGTTGATGTCCTGTGCCTTCCTTGAGCGAAGAACGTACCGACACCACACCAGCTGTGAATACGAATGACCCCACGCCCATGTCCATGAGTGATGTTCCCCAGTTTTCCACTTTCGCAAAGCGCCTGGGAAATATGCGAAAGTCGACGGCCAATATAGCGACACACGTTATGACCATCATGGCCCCGCGGTAGTTCGTGATGAAGGGCTTGACTGGCAATGGGTCAAGCTTGCCCTCATCTTTCGCATAGTCATCTTTCTTTGGAGGCCGCGGCTCTCGCTTATTCGATGTAGGCTTGTCGAGAACGTACAGCAGCACTGTGGGAAGCAGTAGGAGCATGTTCAGCACCCATGGTGAGGACGAATAAATGGTCGTTGCGGAGAGCGTTACGCCACAATTGAGGAGGAAGTCGAGAAAGATAGCCGGCGTACTTGTGGCGAAAATCCGTGTTTTTGACTGTATGACAGACCAGAGCAGTATGCTCAGCTAGTAATTGTGGTCAGTCGTGCTCGTAGTCTGAGCTGTGGGTTTGTGTACTGTACAGGCATTGCGAGCGAGACGCTATTGACATCGGCCACCGAGCTTCCGGTATGGCCGGAGACCCAAGCCTCTTTCTGTTCTTTGTATGTCTTCACCATGACGTGAGAGGTTGTTGCGGTGGTGTGGTCGCGTGTGCAAGTCGCTGGAGTTGCACGCGTCTTGCTGTCCTCTCGGGAAACGTTCGGCCCGGACTTAGCCTGGATTTTGACGTCGCGCTTTCCTACACAACCGTCTACCTCTCCACATCTACATCGCAGAATTCTCTTTGGAGCAGAGCAAGGCCTTTTCATGCCTTGATCGTACTTCAGATGGCTTTCACTTGTTCCCACCTGGTCTCACTTCGCTCACTACTTGGACACAACGCAATCGACCGGCAGATCGTACTTTCCACGTTGGAGCTGCCAGGTCTTGCACACCATGTCGAAAACTAAGAAGCCATTATGGCGACTTGAAACTGTGCCGATTTCAATCGTCACATCACGGAAGTCTATGGCATGGGGTTGTGAGCACCAAGAAAGCGTCGTATTTGGCGTACGAGGCCTTTGTGCCTGCTCTGAACGTCAGAGGTAGGAGCAACTGTTCATCGATCTTTCCATCTCGATCTCAGATCTCAGATCGTTCAAATGTTCCGATTGATAGCTGTGAGCACGTGAGGTCAGCCTTCACTTTCTTTCACTTCCATTTCGCTATGTCATTGCCGCTCTCTGCCAAGTCCTTCGATCCCGTTTGTCTCTCCTTCACCTTCGATCTCGCCCACTTAGCGCGCACGCGTCACGCATGTACTTCGCGTTCTGTCAACAAAAACAAACAACACGCTCTCATCAACACTTCAAGCGCGAACTGCCTACAGCCACGACCTCATGCATGATTGAGCAGCCGCATCCGCACCTCCACCACGCCTTCTGCTCTGCCGCACATGCGTGTCAACATGACACCGTCTGAACCTTCGCCTGTCAAGCGCTCTAAGATACCTCATCGACCCAGCTCAAGCGGTGCGAGCAGCGGAGGGCGTCGTAGTCCACATTCGGTCAGTGCCAGTGGCTCGCCCATTCGACCTTCCACCGCCCCTGACCCGCTGCCAAATGCCGTGTCAATGAGTGCGAGCTCGAAGATCCCGAAGGCTCCGCGTACGCCCTCTAACGTCCCATTACCGAAAAGCCTCAAGCCCAAATCTGGTGGTCGCGGCTTTGCATCACTTCGGTCAAGCATCCCACGAGCCCGCAATGCACTGGACACTCCTACTATCGCGTCGCCTGTCGCTCTGGTAAGCACTGTCGTATGAGCGTGGTAGTGCGTCTACTGACTACAGCAGGTGTATAAGAAGCCAAGCCCCTTAGCAGACCGCAACAAGCCCCTCCCCAGTCCACCCGTCGCACAGATCATCGACCCGAACAGTCCACCAAAAGCGCAGCGCACTTTGGTCGACGCTGAGGCCGGCACCCCATCTGACGATGTATGGCCCATTCTCCGCCCCCAGACAAGCAACCAAGCGCACACCGTCTCGAGTGCTAATGTCGCTGTCGAAGAACAGCAGCGAGTGCAGCAGCAACTCGGCGTGCCGGGGTCTTTAACTCCCACATTTTGCACTGAGACGCCTGTGAAGGTGAGGAATACGACCCCTTCGTCGGCACCAAACTATTCGTCAAAGCCTGTGGCGTTCGCGATTCACGACGAAAATGCAGCTCCCATCGGCGCAAAGGAGTCACGATCGAGCGAGCCACGCAGGCTCAGCTCCAACAACCCTTACGCCAACGAGTATCATGCCGTCTCGCCAAGCTCTGATGTGGCCGTGAACAGCCCTCTCGCCCGCAAGAAAAGCAGACCGGTCGCTCTGACCATCCCGCCTCGCATCAGTTCGAAGAGGAGCTCACAGCCGTTGTTCAAGCGCGATCACACCAAGCCAGATCGTCGGCCAGTTTCTGAACCCTTCGATGACGACAAATTCACGAGTGCGCAGTGGTCCGTACCAAATACAGGATCAGAAATCGAGTCTTTGAAGGTATCATCACCCTTGTCGGAGCTGAAGGTGGTAGTTGCAAGTATCGAGCCGCGGACATCGTCCGCAGAGTTGCGATTAGGCAGCGCCCCATCGGCTCCTTCCTCCATTCTTGACGTTCCTGCGGCATCACGAACTGAACATCGTGCACTGACGTGTGACATTACGGAGCCTGAGTCTAACCCCGAGATCTCCATTGTCGAAGCTCTCGAGCTTGAGTTATTTGAGGATGATGTGGCCCACAATGGTTCAACACTCAGCATCAACACCGAGGGGTTCGTCAGCCAGTCGTGGACATATGATTCTACTAGTAAGTACTGGTCCAAGACACTCTCCTGGCGAGACGGACAGCCTTACACAGGCCCAATTCTCCGCATACACCGGGACGCGGATGCTGTTCTGCTCGGAAAAGGTGTTGCTCCACCAGAGGAGCCAGAGGCGCGCGATCAACGTCCCGAGAGGGCGTCGCTAGGGCGCTCACTTGGTGCACTTGCCGGACGTCTGTCGCAGCAAACGATCCATAGCACAAAATCCGAGGATGTGCCAGCTGCGCAGTCTACTACTCGCCCGATCTCGGCCTTTCACTCAGCCTTGCCAGTCACGATCAGCCCAATCAGGGCCATGCGACCGCCCCGTCAGTCCAGCGGGGAGATGTCACCAGGAAGCCGTTCCTCGCTAACCAAGCTACCGGCAAATTCCAACAGGATCAGCTTACCGCGCGGCCAACCTTCAATTGTAGAGAGTGCTGCAGCTAAGACGTCAACAGATCCGAACAATGACCCTTCGGTCGAGCACGCGGGCGCTGATGATGTACGTATCATCACTGGGCTCACATTGCATGCACTAATAAAACAAAGGTCATCGAGAAGGAGGAATCACCTCCACCCTTGCCAGTTGTCAACAGCCCGGCGAAGAAGGCGAAGAGGATACTGGGTCTCCGCAAGGATACGCCGCCAGAGAACGGTCGTAGAAGACTATCACCCAGCTGGATGGCACCCACGTTGAGTTCTTTGCGAGCTAAGACGGACAGTAACGTGACACCTTCCCGCGGGCTCGGACGTCTGAGCAATCGGGACTTTCGCGGTTCAGGTTCCTCCGCATCTGCAGGCACATCATCTCCTGTTTTACAGCGCAGTGTTAGTCGTGTCGGCCCTTCTAAGCTAAGGACCTCGAGCAGTGCCACGCCCCTCAGCATCGGATCTTCTGAAGTCAACAGCGTATCTAGGAGTACTCAGACTCCACTAGGTTGGGTCGAGCCACCTCTGCCAGCTGCACCTCCGCACGAAGACATCCTGACGGTGGCATTGCCACCAGCGCCGACGGCGGAAGTGAAGAAGACATCCACCCTCCGCCTCAAAGCCAAGCGCAGCTTCCGCAACATCTTTCCTAAAAACGAGACTAAAGCCAGGTCTACGTCTACCGCAAAGATCCCGGAGCCTATCGCCAAGCCATATGAACCAAAGCGCGCATCCATTGCCACCAGCGGCAAGACGCTCGCAAAGCGTATCTCCAGGAACTTCACCAAAGTCCACCTGCCGCTCAAAACACCAGACGTTCCCAATGCGGCACTGCAGAATCTCGACGATCTCACGAAGCGCCAGGCTACGCTCGCTGCATTGGAGGATGCCTCGCCCATAGATCCGCATGTCACGGGTACTGAATCGACGGCTACACTGCACTACGAGACCGCCGAGATCGTTAATAACCTCCTCTCCGCTATCGCAACCATGAACCCACCTTCACCTGAGAGTCTGCGCCGTCTGGATATGGCTGAAGTATGTACCCCTCTCACTCTGTTCCATCGTTCGCTAATGTCTACTAGGTTGTCCTGCATGTCGCCGAGCTCGTCAAGCAGTCCCAGCTCAGCACTGAGAAGGCGCGCAAGTACGCCCGGGAGGCCGAGCTGCACGCGGAGCGCATTAAGATTGAACTTGGTCGCCTGGACGTGTTGATGGACTTCGACTTTGCGGACCCGGAGATCAAAATGGTAGTTGCGCAGCTGAAGGAACTGCGGAAGATGGTGGATGAGGCGAAGATGGTCGGTTTGCTGAAAGACTGAGTGTAGGAGAATGGGAGTGCAGTGTGATCGTGAGAATATCGATGGTTTGTATAACAGGTGCACATTGGGCTGACTGGAGTTTGATGGCGGACTCACACGACGCGCAGCTTGCCGACTACTCTCTGGTGTCTGGTATCTGTCTGCGAGAGCTTCGATTCAAGCTCGTTTAGTTCTTCGATGAACTTCAGGATTTCATTGGGTGCGCCGCTTCAGCTGCACAGCTTTCAACATCGCCTGTCACTAGAATCAGACCCTAGGTCACCAAATTTTGGAATTGAGATTTCTGCCTTTCCATGCGCCGTCGTGAGCCTTGTTCTTCTCATATCATACATCCAGTCCCATCCAAATATACATCCCTTCTCTGCCAAAACTTGCTGCTCAACGTCCATCTCCCCTCCCCTTTTCGTGCGTTCGCGGAACTACACGCCAAACATAGCGCCACCTCCTCCTCCAGCCCTTCCTTGTGCCTCGCCCTGCATCTTCTCGCTAACCTTGACATTGACCTCGAAGAACTTTGCGACGCAGCGGTCCAGGCACACGGACTCGCCTTTGTTGAGGTCGGCTTCGCGGTATGCGGTGTCGATGCATTTCGATGTGCAGGATTTGAGGAGGCTGTCGCGGGAGGGTTAGCGAGTGTGTTGCAAATCGTAGTGAGCGCAACGAGAGTACAGAGAGGTGTGCGGGTAAATGGTTAGGAGGGGGCAAGGGGGGGGTGGGGGAAAGTGGGAGACATACCGGCTGTACATATCAGACACCATGTCGATTTCTGCCTCTGCTTGCGCGATCTTTTGCTCTGAGGAGAGTTGTGGGCGGCCGCCCATGCCGAAGAAAGACATTCTGTATGTGTGGTGTTGTGTACAAGCAAGAATTTGTTTGTGCAGTTGGGTATGTAGACGTTGGTAGATGTCAGCTTTGGTGGTGCTGTCGCGCGACTCGATGTCGTGGTTTCCATTTTTGGAAGCTTGGGCCATGTCGAAAACGACGTCATTGGCTAGGGGAGATTTTGACTTCAACAACACCAATGGTTCATACGCATCTCGTTATTTCGGGCTTTTGATCTTGTGGACATGCTTAATGGAAGGCCGTCTAACTTCGCGTCTGAGGCGCTGTCTTGAGAGCTTCTCTCCTCTTCACACACAGCTGTAAACAAAATGTAACGTCATAGGCCTGCAATCATTTCTAGATAAATGGAACTGGAAAAGTCATTTCACTTCATTCTGTGGCGTGTAGAGAGCTCGTTTCCCATGTTCACTCCATTTTTCTGCCTTGCCATGGGGAAGTGCCGTATGTGTCATCATGAGCTGTCTGAATTTCTTTAGGTCTGACACGCTCTTCTGCTACTCTCACGTCTCAAGGTGAAGGGCACTTCCACATGCGAGTGGGGCGCTAAGCTTGTTGTGCGCGCGCTCAGGCACCGCTACTCCCTCGCTTTTATAACGCACTCTGCTTCCAATTACTACACCGGACACTCAACGTCGGGCCGCGTATGAACATCATGGTGTTGGCAATGCGCCACAGGATGGCGGAGCGCAGCGAGATGCCGTGTCTGTCGCTCCCCTCCGAAATTCGCAACATGGTCTACGCAGTCCTCTTTGAACGTGCCGAGCCGCTGCACATCGTCGAGATAGAGGATGACCCGGGCAAAATGACTCTGCACCGTCACAAGAATGTCAGCAGTGACAGTACCGAACCAGGTGGTATGTTGCTTTCAAGACCTCCTCGTACGCATCGTACGCGCTAACAGAATGACAGATATTTGTGTCGAGGACCACTGCGAGCACAACAGCCTGGACACCGCACTGTTCTTTTCATGTCGCAAAATCTGCCAAGAGGCTTCCTCAATTCTCTATAAGCACAACACCTTCGTTGTCGTCAGATTGTACGCTCCGACACCTAGCGAATGCGATTTCAGAAGTTGCTGGCTCACACGGGTACGGGTACCTTAGATACAGACGCTTGGCACCCGCGCGACTATGCTTCGAAGCCTCAAGATTGAGTTAGGCTACAAATGTCCTGCTTTCTGCACTCCTGAATATGACCCGGATCTATACAGCCAAACTCATGGCAAGCCAATACCAGCCTCCACTAACTTTGGCCCACTACTCTGTGCGCTCTGGGAATGAGGGTTGCGACTGAAATCACGGTTGCCATTTCGTCAAGATTTGACTTCGGTCGCGACCTTGCTACGCTTCATGACGTACCTGACGGGGCAGTGCTTACCAGGCTGATCGGAAATATCTTTCAAGGCAGCTTTGGCTTGCGGAAATACTGGCGTACAATAGGTAGTGTGGAGGTCCACGTTAACGGACATATTGTCGCGGCATCCTTTCCGGGATGGGGCTCGCTATGTAGCTCTTCTGCGACAACATAAGCGGTGCTTAGGCATTCCCTGGGACAACGACGACAGACTATCAAATGTCAATCTCATCCAAGAGACGCTTCTGGACTCATGCAAATAGAGCCACGCGCCAACAATCGCCTCGTCTATCTCCCCGAACACGTCCGCGACCAGATCATACAATACGCCACTAGCCGACGTGGAGGTTTCAAGATCGTGAATCTGGACGATCGCACTGCACGAAGATATTCTCTAGGATCCTATGCCATCAATCGCTTCTGGAGGGAAAGAACCTCTCAAAACTGCCTCTACGATCCCGAGATGCGGTACATGTTCACGATGAGCTCTATTACACAAGTAGCCGAATTCAGGCAGCTCGGTCATCTTCATCGACTGCTGCACACGAAGTTCGAGGCAAAATTCGACTTCTACAATGGCCCTACTGATAGCCCGGTGGCGTTTGGCACCGTGATCACGGGCGTAATATCCATCACATTCAACCTCGATGAGCTCTCCGCGCTGTAGGACGTGCGATTCGACCCGGTGCCTCTCATCGAAGCGACTCTGATAGTCTCAGGCCCTTGGGAGGTGACGGTCAATGTCACATACTCTGAAATTGGCGGCGATACCCACGAGTTCACCACCACTTTGTCACAAATTCGAGATAACATATTGAAAGCCTGGCCTCTAGCTACGCAAGCATCTAAGAAGACATGTCCCGAAATGTGGGCGAATGGTCTGTTACAGGTAAGTTAGTCAAGATCAAGGAAGACAGGGTGGACGAAGGACGGGACCTGATCCGGGCCGTGGAAAGTGAAGCCAGCATTGATCCGGAGTACTTTGACGGGCCCCCTTATCCAGTCGGTCGATCCTCCTACCAGACATTCCGCCGACTCTGGTGGGTGTCGAAGTACCTCTGATTCATGTGAGGTAAGATCTCGGACCGCGAGTCGACTTGCTCGGAGGAATCTCACACCTTTGTCGGGTGTGGCGGTATCTGAAATATTCATGATCGATGACGAATTTCAGCCTTGTCGTTGGATACAGGACCAGCTAAATATATGGGCGTCGTCACACAGAGCTTGGTGGCGGAGCTGGTTCAAATAGGACTACATGTAGCATTTCGTACTCTGGGCAGGTTCTAGAAGATTTCTCGATCGGCTCAGCATATTGCACGTAGCTTTGGTGGTCTACGGAAAGCTGGTCATCGTTGCTTTTCATTTCCGCGCACTCTTTGTATTCATCTTGATCTGGAGGCGCCTGATGTCGTGACGGCCATCACATTAAGCCTGAGACCACCGTCGGACGAAGAGCCCAACTGGGATGTAGCAGAAGCGATTGCTACGGCTGACCTAGCCTTCATCGATGAGCATGCACTCCCACTAAGAGCGGACCTCAAAAATATGATTATATGAGTATAATTTCTGATACCATGGCAATAAAAGCTGTTGTACACCGCACCTGTCGACCACGCCGCACGGGGGGGCGGGGGGGGGCACTCCATGGCGAGATTCGCATACTGCGCTCAAAGCAAGAAATAAAAATGGTTGCAGAAGACTCATGCCATCCGGGGCAGAGCTGCCCCGTTGAACTCTTTCTCGGTGGCAGTATGTGCAGGCGATGCGCTCCTGGGGGTATTCATCGCTGAGTCATTCCTTTCCTCGGTCTTCGGTGGCCACTTGACTCTCTTCTCTGCACGCACATACAGGTTGTTCGGCCGGATGAGCTGAAACATGGGGTCGTATTCGATCGTCTCGTCGCCATCCTTCGTGAACTTGTACCGCCATATCAGCTTCGGCAGGAAGATCTTGATTTCTTGTAGCGCAAAGTTGAAGCCGATACACATGCGCGGCCCAGTTGCGAACGGGATGTAGGCTGTCTTGTGTCGGTTTTTGACTGTATCGGTTTCCCATCTGTCCGGATTGAATTGGGCCGGGTTGTCCCACAGCGCAGGGTTGTTGTGAATATGGTGGATGGCGGGGATAATGACTGAGTCTTTGGCCAACTTGTAGCCACCTGGTAGAATCATGTCGACTTTGGCTGTTCGTCCAGGCTGGAAAGAGGGATTGTGGCGGCGTTGTGTTTCCTTGATGAAGCGGTCAAGGTACACGAGCTTGTCGGTAAAGTCCGACGTGATCTCCATCTCATCGCTGAAGTCGTTGTCGACAAGCTCCTGCAGAAGCTTTCCCTGCACTCCTGGGTATGTAACGAGACCATAAATGAGCCATGAGAGTAGAGAGGATGTTGTTGTGAAGCCCGCGCCCGTAGCGACCACTAGGGCTTCCCTCAAGCTACTTTGCGGAATCTTCTCGCCCTTATTGTCGGTCGCGCGAATCGCGTAATCCACCATGTTTGCCGCCTTGAGCGCTGCTTCTTGGAGAGGCAAATCCTCAACACCGCCACTTGCTGCCTGCTTGATACATTCCTCGATTAGCACCTCCATGCGTGCTTTCTTTGTTTTTAGGAGTTTTGGATCTCCGAACGGTAGACTGGCATACCAGCTGCCCCACGAAGTGACCTTCTTGTTGAGATGCAACGTTTCGGCGATGAGCATGACAACTTCGTTAATTGGCGCGTCCACCTTCGAGAAATGCTTGAGATCCATGCCTAGCATCAATTCGGCAACCGCTTGCGACCCAAGCTTTAGCATGTACATGTACACGTTCCATGACTGACCAGTCTCGTCCAGGCTGTCGAAGACCTTGTAAGCTTCTTCGATCGTCTTTTGCATCTTTGGCGCGTAATGTCGCACGGCCTTTGGTCCTAGAGCTGGCGGCAAGAACTTGTGAGTCACTCTCCATTCCGGAGTATCAGTATCGCCCAAGAACACGCCCGCTTCTGGAGTCTTGATGCCGTAGAGAGGATGAGACTCGTTGATCTTCTTAGTGAAGAAGTCTGATTCGGCAAACGCAATAGCAGCAACGTCTGGATCGTTCGTGTGGTAAATGGTCTGACCCATGTTCGTAGTCTTCATGACAGGTCCGTACTTCTCGAAGAGACGCTGGTGGTTACCGAGATGGTCTGGAAACACTTCGAAGAAGTTGCCGACCCAAGGTAAACCTTTCGATCCGGGGACTTCGCGGATAGCTCGACCGTCAATTGTTATGGCGATGGGTGTGCTAGATGCAGCAATATCACAGACTTCGTAGAGGTCGTTGTCATCGCTGTGGAACCCGATTCCTATTGTGGATGACTCAGTATCGTGACTTGAATGTTTCCCATGAGGAGCCATATACCGCTCGCCACGACGATAGCGAAATGAGAGGCGACTAGCTCCCTCAACCCATCCACATCGATGTCTTCGTCGAATCGAAGTGTTCTGACTGACGCCTGACTTTCGCCCAAGAGATAGAAAAGCTGAGATTGCATTGTGTATTGATTGTTGACGATTGAGCAAGCAGAACCGAGCCACCACTAGGATTATAACTGTGAGCCATTGCGCTTTGACGACGTCCAATCTAAAACAAAGTCGGCCGACGTTGCAGATCGGCCGACGCGGGTAGACCCACTGTACACTAGTGAGGCAAAGAGAAGGGTCTGACAAGGGCGGCTCCACTGCTACACCGAGAATGCGCAATCTCCGATTGGGCGCATAGCCTTTGAGTAACCTCAAAATACCGAGGCATGTCAACTATGTGACACGAGCAAGGTTGTTTTACTCAGAAATAAGGAGGCCGTGGCAAGGATGTAGACGTGCAGAGATTTTGACATAAATGAACCGAGGCACTGCACGAATGCTGTCAGTTGGATATGAGGCGCAACTCATCCTTACATACCAGACGTCTCCTTGGAATATCGCACAGTACTTCGAACTCTTCCCTCTCTGCGCTATGTCAGAACTGCAAGCTTTCCGTGCAGCTGATGTTGCAAAACATTCGACGAAAGATGATCTCTGGGTCGTCATTCGTGGGAAAGGTAATTGATGATGAAGCCCATATACATAGACCTGTTTTATTGACCTTTACAGTCTACGATGTCACCAAATACGTAAGGGATCACCCTGGTGGCGAGGACCTTCTCATTGATGTTGCTGGGAAAGATGCATCGGAGGAGTATAGCGATGTTGGGCATTCGGATGACGCCGATGAGATCCTCAGTGGTTATCTTGTTGGCACTGCTTCACACTACAAGGCCGTCCGTTCGAAAGCCGTAAAGCTCGTTCAGCAGGTGACTCCTGAGGTAGCGGTGGCAGCTACAAAGAGCAGTCCATTGGCGTCTGGTGCGGTCATGATAGGACTACCACTAGCGCTCGCTGCTGCTGGATATGCTGCCTCGACACTTGCTCCTGCATCAATATCGGACCCGCTCCCGTGGATTTCGCTGTCTCGGATACCCAGACTGTCGTTCAGCAACGCGTCATCTCAAGGCCCTAATACGTTCATCAGCGGCTTCGCGATTGCTAGCGTTCTGTCGACAGTTGCCGCAGGTTTGGCTGGCAAGGAGCTTTACAAGTTCACACACATCGAGTCCGGCTTTGGCAAGTGTCCGCCGCGCAGGAAAGCAATTTCAAAGATACGACCCACGAACCCACATCTCGCCAAAGGTTTCTTGGATGCGAAGGAGTTCAAGAGCCTCAAGGTCGCCAGGATAGACGAGCTGTCTTCCAACGTATGCCGCTATGCGTTCGCCCTGCCAAACTCGCGAGATGTAGTTGGTCTTCCTATTGGCCAACATGTGGCCATCAAAGCAACGATCGACGGCAAGACTGTGCAAAGGTCTTACACTCCAACGTCGAACAACCTCGATCTCGGTGTGCTGGAACTAGTCATCAAGGTGTATCCTGATGGTCAATTGACTGGAAAGTATTTCGCCAATCTCAAAGTCGGCGACGAGGTCCAGTTCCGAGGCCCCAAAGGCTCTATGCGCTACCAGGTCGGACATTGCAAGAAGATTGGTATGATCGCAGGAGGGACTGGCATAACGCCGATGTACCAACTCATACGCGCAATATGCGAAGACGAGAGAGACACAACGGAGGTTTCACTAATCTTTGCCAATCGATCGGAGGACGACATTCTGCTCAGGAACGAGCTCGAAACCTTTGCAAGGAGATACCCGAAAAACCTCAAGCTTTGGTACATGCTCGACAATGCGCCACAAAACTGGACTCACGGGAGTGGCTTCATAACGGCGGAAGTGATGAAGGACAAACTACCCGCGCCCGGCCCCGATACGAAATTCATGTTGTGTGGGCCTCCAGGGATGATCAACGCGTCGAAGAAAGCACTGGCGTCGCTGGGAGCGGAGGCGCCTGGAGCTATTTCGAGGATGACGGACGAGGTGTTCTGCTTCTAGTCTCGCACACGCGGGAAAATGACAACTTGTTAGTAATTGCAAAAATTGTGCTCCTTCAACATTCGCGTGGTTGGTCCGTCATTGAAGACTTGAAGTTCAGAATTTGCATACGTGGTGATCCGTGCATCCCGAGGTCATGTCAAATCGAGGTTAGCCGCGATCACGCCTCCTTTTCCGACGTCCTTCTTCCTACCTTGTCCTCGAGAAACCGTTACTTGGTTGCCGCATTGCATATGAAATGAGAATAGTTGTTTTGGTTTGATCTTCGATCAGAGGCTATGAAGCTTGCACAAGCTTGTCGTGCAGTGATGGGCTTCGGACACGCCGCGGTAAGACCCACCCGGAGCCTCATAGCCAGATTGGAACCCCCAACCGGACGCTCGCATTACCAGGACACCTGCAACGCACGTGAACATGCTCACGGACTGCCGTTATCTGCTCCTTGCCTGCTCGTACGAAGCCAGCATAATTCCCCCTTCATTGCGCATCTGATTTCCTCGTCAGAGCTGACACTGCTGCTTCTCACCATCTTCGGCTTCTCCTTTCTTCGACCGCAAGAACAGTAATAGCATGGCCAAAGTCCAGAGGAACAAAACGAAATGCAGAAGAGCGATGACGCTGTTGCCCCATCCCAATCCGAGGGCATCGTAAAGCGGAAATGTGCCAAGTGGAATGACGGTACTGCCGATTGAGGCGAAGACGGTATATGCAGCGAGAGCGGAGGCTGTGTGATGTGGCGCAGAGTTCATGATGAAAATTTGCGAGGAGAGCTGCGAACTGTCAGCTTGTACTTACCTGACTAATGACAACGAAACTGTACCCGCACACCAGTATAACCGAAACCGTACACCAACAGGCAGAGCTCAGGTACAATCCAATGAAGTCTTGTCTGGGTGGACCAGCCATATCCTAGCAAAGCGGCGCATATGAACGGTCCGGCGAACACCATCATCGGAAGGACGTACTGTGGGCGCTTGGAATCCTGTAGGCGACTATGATGTTGGCCAAAGAATCTCGAGATCGGAGGTGTAGCGAGGACGCCAACCACACCGCCAAATCCAAGCCCAAGATACGGAAGCCCGGCCGTAGTAGCTGGAAAGTGATACTGGGATTGGAAGATCCATCCCAGGGAAGATAAAATCATGGTGATGAACCCCATGAAGACCAAGGCCAAAGGGAGTATAGCGAGAGACGAGGGCTGGCGCGCGATCTTTATCGTGTTCTTCATCGATCTAGCGAACGTGTTCCGAAGATCGAGGTGCTTCCAGTCTACCACGACTGAGTTGACCAACGACCTTTTCTTTCCAGCAGGTACCATCTCTTTCATTACTCTCGCTCTCTCTGTAATGGCTGCTTGATGCGTTTCCTCCAGCACAAAGCACAAAGCACCGAGACATAATGCAATCTGGTTGATGTTCAGCTACGGCCGGAGACGATCGACACGAAGAAAGCTGCTTACCATGATAGTCGCAATCCAGAACACCCATCTCCATCCCAAGCCACCAGTAATGATTCCGCCCAGCACTGGTCCTACGATGGGACCCAGCATCATTCCGGCTCCATACCAAGCCATTGGCTGCGTTCTCTCGCCTGGCGCATACAAATCCGATATGATACCGCCTCCGATGGCCACAGGTCCACCACCAAAGCATCCAGCAAAAAACCGGAAGACGATGAGCATGGGCAAAGACGTGCTGAGTGCACAAGCCAGCGTGAAGAGAAGGAAAAATGTCTCCGTGAACCGCAGAATGTAGATGCGCCCAACAAGGTCCGTGAGCGGTCCGAAGAGTAGAGGCCCGGCAATATTCCCGAGCATATAGATTGTGAGAAAGAAAGAGCCCAGAGGTTTGTCGTTGCCTGCTGGTCTGAATTCATGCATTACTTGGGGCAGGCTCGGGGCAAGCATCATGGAGATGATGAAGCTGAGAAAACGAAGTCAGTTGGGAAACATGTCAACTGGCTCTTGAATGACTGACGTGAGACACTCGGCGTAGGACACTACAGCGACGGACATGGCCTTACGGCGCGATGACCATTGCAAAGGTCCATTGATCTCTGATGCTGTTGGCCGTTCGGATGAGGGGATATTTTGCGCTGGAGAATCTTCTGGAGCAGCAGCTTCCGTCCCCGTATCATGCATCGGAAAGAGTTGGAAGGAGTATGCGTTGAGATGGACGATAAAGAGGAGAATCTGGGGAAGATAAGGTAGTGAGCGCTTCAACCCAAACAGATCAACGTGAGTGTTCGTTGCTTGTCTAGCAGCAAACTTTTCTTCCGATTGCAGTTTGTGTTACTGGGACAAGAGTCACAGGAGCAACGCGACATTCATCTCGACTTTAGGCGCGACGCTACTAATTGACTTCGAGGTGAGAGCGTGGCTTAGCGTCACTTGACGACTCACAAACTTGTTCCCTGGTTATCTTCTCAGAACTCTCGCCGACCCTCACTGATCATAGTCATTCACACCACAAACAACAAACTGGCTGCGACCGGAAACCCATGCCTTCCACTCCCTGTGGAGCTCGTCATCAACATCGTCAAGTTTTGCGAAGGGTACGACGTAGCGCGAGGTGACGATATGCGCGACGGAAAACTGCCGTGCGAGAGAGCAAGATATTTGCCCCACGCTGCAAATTTCACATGGAACACAACCTTGATTACCGCTCGGCAGGACATCTGCAATATCCGCTTAGTGACTAAGCAGCTACGCGGCGCCAGCCACGAAAGCTTTGCTATCGTTCTTGGAGATCGGCGAGTGCGCTTGACAAAGACTGGCCTCTCGGACCTGAGAAGCATGGCAGTCAATGAGGATTTGGTCCCGTGGATCAGGACTCTCACCTTTGGCACTGCCCAGCTTTCAGCGCTCGGCAACAGCCCAATAGGTCATCCGTACCTTCAGAAATCATGGTCCATACTTTCTGCACGAGAACGAGTACAGCCTTCGACAGATGTCAGTTCCATCGATGAAGCCTTTCTTGCGCCCGAAAATCGAAAAGACTGGCTTACGGATTACGGCTCTGCTGCAGAAGTGCTGTCGGGGATCTTCAGAGCATTGCTGAGACTAGAGAACGTTCGGATCATTCTGTAGGACGACACAGATTTTCTCCACGGGTGGCTAAGCCAAGGTCAAGCAGAGTTCGTCCGTTTGTCTTATGAGAAGTATCCGGACAATAACAAGATTAACCCCAGCACGTTTTACGAGTCCGACAAGCTATATGTTCCATACTGTATCCTCACTGCGATGTGTGACGCCAAGAAACGGCTCAAAGATATCAGATTTTTATCTGAAACACAACAGAACATTGTCTCATCTCTACTACGTCCTTCCCTGGGACAGTCGTTGTGTACGTTACGGATCTGCGTTGATGCACAGGACCTTGAACCGCGATATACGCAATCTAATCCGCGCGCTCCACCAAAACTACCATTCCTGGCTATGCTCGAGACTCTCACTCAACCAGAGGATCTGACTCTCACCCTGGATCTCGGTTGTGAAATAGGCGAGTACGGCAACTACGAGATTGAGCATGAAGACCTAGCCCACGGCGTCTTGCGAGCCCTCGGAGGTGCATCAAACTTACGCCGCTTCGCTCTCGAAGGCGAATGGGGCATGCCCAGCAACAGCCTGATCGCCTTCGTTAGGGAGCACCAGTCCACTCTCCAATCTCTGGTTCTCTACGGAATCATCGTCAACGGCGACTGGCTACCTATCCTACAATTCCTTGCAGTATCGAGTCACCTGAGGTACATCAGCATCTTGTTTCCTCAAGAAACGAGTCCAGGAGCGGAAATCATGGACGTTCATCTTGCCAGCGGCTGCAGCGACATCGCACGATTCAACTCCTTCGTGGAGAACGGGCTGATTCACGACGAGGACCAGAAGGCACGCGGCGCGCCCAACTCTACTCAAGGGAATGCGCAAGGACTTAGCACTGTCGGCGGAGAGGCAACAGCAGAGTAGACGGGTTGCGATCGCGGCCAGTGCAGAATCGGTATTGTGTCGAAGAATGTGGGCGAAGAGGGGCAAGTACGGTGACGGGACGTGGGAATGCAGACAGGCTCAGCATATGGAGATACAGTCTTGCAAAGACAGCGTCTGAACTTGTACAGCATGCAAAACATTTGGAAGATTGAGATGACCCATCACGGTAAGAGTGTTGGCCAAACACAGAGCTTGTCATGAACTTTTACTCCACTCCCTAGTCCTTGTCCACCGCAAACTTCCTCATATCGTCCATCGTGACTCCCTCCAACGCCCTCTCATTCGTCGCCTTCAATACAATCTTTGGCACCTTCTTATCATCATTACCCGTCCTCGCGTTGAAAGCCTCCTTCCACCGATTCACGCAAAGACACCACTTACACCCTCCCGTCAAGCCCGCTTGTCTCAAATCATTTCCGCGAGCAGCACTGAAGTCCAGAAACTCCTCGGACACGATACCCGCAATGGCATGGTTGCCTGCGTCGGCCTTGGGAGCTTCGCAGTAGCCAGTGCGCATGAAGCCCGTCAGAGGCTTGGTGGAGTGCAGAGCCAGGGGCTGCTTGAATACTGTGCATTATGTCAGCACTGTCTGGTCCAGTATATCTTTCCTAATGTCATGTATCTGCTGCGTTCCTCGGTGTAAATGTTTCGGCGTAGTTGAGCTTGTGAAACATCGTCTCGTTTCGTCGAGTGCGAAACCAACACCTCGCGAAACAGTCCACGCATCTCATAGATGTTGGTATCCGCATAGCCTACATTCGACGTCCAATCATATGCATCCCGTGCCTCAAGTGTCAGCAACGTACCGTTCCGTTCCATGCTTCCCAACACACGGTCGTTAACCTTGATCTGTATGTCGTGGACCTGCGCGAAGTTCCTTTTGGCCACGCTGGTAATAGGTAGGAGATTGAAGAGTTTGCGGAAGAATTGCATGAGTGAGGGAGCAATTGATGGAATGTGTGTTGTGGTAGTACGCCTGTATGGTGATGTGTTTGATGTGCTCAAAATGGCGTCACGGTAGGGCTGAGAGTAGATGACGTTGAAATGCAGGGATGGGCGCTCGGGGATGGCAGGGGTCACGATCGATCGGCTTGGCAGATGGTGCTGATCATGTTGGGAAGGCAGGAGATCAGCGAAGACTGGAGGTGTGTTCCTACGAAGTGAGGTGTGCATTCTGATGGAAGAGTTGACTTAGCACTGCAGGTGATTCTGTAGATGCTCATGACTGTGATGGCTTCATGCTTATCATACCAGACAAGAGTTGTACAATTTGCAGAACTTGTATTGATCGACTATGACCGACGAGCGTAAAGCTAAGCTGAGTTTTATGTATCCATTAACGTATCGTGACTCTTCATAAACATGGGCGAACTATCGTAGTCCAATCCGAGATATGAGATGTAGAGGCAACTGCCGGACAAAAACTCCATGCCCCGATGCAGACCGTCCAGAGCCCATGCAAAAAAAAAAAAAGTGATCCAAACGCTGTAAAGATCCGCCAACACCGTTTTGGAGGTATGCAAGTTGCCGCCCAAGTCAATGGCCGAGGTAAGTCGTGGGTATAGATGTAGGCTGCGCAGTGCAGCGTCGTTATGTGTCGCAACCTTTCTTCATCGGTGCACTCCGGCACCAGCCTTGATCTCTCTCTTCATCTCTTCCAGCTTCTTATGCATCTTGAGTAGATCGTTCCTCTGCGCTTCGGTCGGCGCCTTGTCCGCCTCGGTCAGCTGCCAATACAGCTCTTCGTACTTCTTGTAGTACTTCTGAAACCGTTGCGATAGCTCGACTGTCTGTCGGAAGCTGAGACTGGGAATTGTAGGCGACGTGGTGGATGATGACGAGGCTCCAGGTGATGCTTGTGAATTGTTGTTGCTACTGTGGTAGCGTGAAGCAAGGCCGGTGTCAACGTGGTTCACCCTGCGGACCTTTGGGGCGGTGGATGGTGTGTTGGAGGAGGATGACTCATCCGACTTGCGCTTGAGGGAGGAAGTACTCGAGGGAGTGGAGCCATTGAGGCGCCCGTTGCTGTGAGCCGGGGTGTGGTTAGGCGTTGCACGGTCTACGTGTGGCTTCTTCACGGCCAGGTTGTGATTATGAATGTCGCTATCAATGTCGTTGGCTTTGCGCTTGAGCGAGCGGTCCGAGTTGCCATTGCTGCTCTTGGCGGGAGACGCCGCTGCAGCGAGGGCCTTGTGGACGGGATGGCTGTCCTCGAAGTCGCTGGCATTAACAGGCGGCGAGGCAGAGAGAGGTGACGGATTTTTTGGCTTGGTGTTGACAGGCATCGCAGGCCTGACTGGTCGCGCGGTGCGGTCTCGGTCTCGTTGCTGGTCGCGTCCAGAAATCTTGGGCTTGCCGCGTGGGGTGTTGTTTCCTTCCGTGGCAGGCGCTTTCTTGTTGTTGGTGCGAGTTTTGGAGGAATCAGTAGACGAGGTGTAGCGGTCGGCGGGTGCAGTGGGCCGTGAAAAGGGCGCAGCTGCAGACGAGGTCGGTGCTTTCTTGGGCTCATACTTGACGTCCTTGACCAATGGCCTCTCTTTCACCACAGGCTTGGCCTTCACTTCTGGCTCCTTTGCGACCCTAATCTTCTTCTCAGTGGGCTTATCATCGGCCTTCTTTGCTACAGGCTTTTTCTTGGTCAGGTCTGAGATCTTGTGCATGGGTGTGCTGGCTTTGGGTTTGGCCTCTGGCGCCTTCACCTTGGACCGCGACAGACAAGTACCCTGACCTCGCTCTTCACGTGGCAGCAGAATTTGCCAAAGCTTGTCATCCTTCTCCAGGCGTTGGCGGTCAAACGCCTTGATTGCGTTGTCGATTGCTTGCTCCCGGTCCTCTGGTGACGAGTAAGGAAACTTGAAGGGGTTGATCTCGCGGAACGCTTTGTCAGTCAGCTGCCACTTATCTGCGTCTGACGAAGAGCGCTTCGCAATCTTGGTCAATAGTGCCTTCATGTTGTTCAGCGAGGTGCGACATGTCTGCGCAAGAGAGGCCTCCGTGCTAGACTGTCGAGCAAGCAGATGGATGACTGGCACCCGCAGCGCAGTGATGACTGCATCTTGTGTACTGCCTGGCTGCGATGTAGGCGGCCGCTTGTGCATGGGCGAGGAAGGAGCGCTCAGCAGGGGCGAGCCAAGCTTGGAAGGAGCGAGATGCTGTGTCTTGGAGCCCGTGGAGGGGAAGCGACGATGGCCGGGCGTGCGCGAGGGGGTTGCATCGCCGACAATGGTCCTGAGAGCAGCAGTGTCAGTCCAATTACTAGCAATCATCATGTCACAGAGTAGCTTTTTGCAGATGCCAGGAGTCGCTGGGCAGCCATGGGAACACCGGGGAGGCATACTTGTTGGCTTCCTTGAACTCCGAGATCGCAGCCATGCTACTCCTGAGCTGCTGCAACGCAGAGTCTACGCCTGCCGTCACATCTTCGGCCTTCTGCACGGTGAGGCTGTGGTTGATCAATCCGGCAAACTCGAAGTCGTCGCTGCCAGCACCGCTGGTCTTGTACAGTTCGAATCGGTGGCTCTCGGAGCTGCTTTGGAGAACGTGGGTCTTGTCGCCGCACTTGAGTTGCTACAGTATGCGTGGTTAGCCATGGTCATGGTCGTGCCTTCATCTGCTCATGTCGTCCCCCGTGTCGAGCCACCGAGCAGCAACAACACTTCGTCACCACCAAACAAGCTTCAGGGAATGTCGGCACACGTACAGGAGTCCGTCCAAACAGTATCTGCGGCGCCTTCCCGCTCCTGACGCTCTCTAGGAGCTCGTCGACAATGTCCTGCGTCATTTCCACATGCATGGCTTGCATCGGCGCCGACTTGGCCTCCCTAGACGCCATGTCGCTATCCGGAGCCCCAATAAGGGCAATGCCTCCCGGTGGAAGCAGTGCAGTCGCCATGCTGAACTCAAAGTCCGACTTTCTTCAAGAGAGGCGAATTCGAGGTGTGAAGCTCGCACCCAGTTATTGTCAAGGGTAGCAATGCATGGGGAGAGCACCCAGGCACTGAGCAGGAGCAAGCAGTGCAGACGGCTGGATGCAGTCGCCCGTCCCTGAGGCTCTGGCGTTTGGTGAGGCGTTGGTAGGGCTCGAGGAGTGACGGAGAAACGAACAAAGGACTCGCAGCTCGGAGGAGGACCGTAAGACACGGTCAGACTGTCATAGCGCGGTGGTCCGGAATCCAGCGAGCAAGCGTGCACGGGTACCAAGGTACGGTGCTGAAACGATTGGCTGTCACGAAAGAAGCAGAGTTGAAGACAGGAGCAAGCAGACAATCGGCACACGCTGCACTCGTCGACAATGTCGCAGCAGAGTGAGGAGCAGTGTCTAGGTAGAGGCGGCCACTTAGAGAAGATGCGGTGTTGGGCCAGCGTGCATGCCTCAGATGGCGCTGGTGCCGAACAAAGGGCGGTCGAGGCATAGAACGATTACGCCTGTTCTGGCTGCTAAACCCAGCGGCGGCCCGCTTTCAAGGTACCTCGTGCTACGCCAATCTGTAGCCATCTGCAAGGCATTTCCAGAGTGCGCCTGTCCGTCTCATTCCATATATTAAGACAGCGAGCCTCTGCCATCGAGGCTCGAGACGCCCCAAACTCTCATTACTGTGATAGCTGTGCACACCGTTCTTCGAGTCGTTCAGCCTTAGCGATCCCATCACGCGCTGACAGACGCTGGGAGGTGTGCTGAGTCCGCCGTCAGGCTAGGCAACTCCACCGTCACTCGTGGCAGACGAGCGGGCAGCAAATGGCGAAGCGTATAAAAAACCGCCGCCAACGGAACTTGGGTGCCGGGCAGACCGGGGATGTGTTGGCCCACTTTGTACCTGTTTCGAATCCGACATGCACCTGCCCGATGTTTGAGACCACAAGATTGCCATGCCTCATGTTGGCCCTGCAATTGCCCTATGCAGTGCCGTCGACGAGGCCGCCATCAACTTCATCGGCTGACCAGCAAATGCAGCCCGGCGTGAGGCTTCGGCTGGACGCATCGCGTCACCCGCGCGCTGGCTGTCATCCGGCGTGGCGGGTGCACGTCGGTGGTAGTTAGGTCAGCCTTCATCGGGATGCGCCATCTGCACAGGGTCAGCGAGCAGCGAGTCCTATTTTGGGCGAGCCCTGGCTCCGGGAGCCCCGCACCTCTGTGGAACCATCCACCGCGCAGAGAACATGCTCGTGCCTGGAGTCCGCAGTGCTGAGAGAAGATGGCAACTGTTAGTCTTACAAATGAACTGAGCAAGTCATAAGCATCGTCATAAAGGAATATCTATGAATCAGCCGTCGATGTTTGTCGAACATGCCCAAGCGAGCGCGAAGGCATCACACCAGCCCCTCCCGCCCGGCCAATCACCCATATTTCTCCGCCGTGGCAGACAGCGGAGACGTGAGCACCTAGACAAAAGAACGCATCGCCGGCTGCAGCGTCAAGCGTAAAGTCAAGAGAACTAGTCACGGTCTGGGTATTTTCTCCGGGTCGACATTACACATGGACTTCGGCCGCGAGCAACAATAGCCGGATCCCAAGTGCGCGAACTCATTACTCTGCGTGTGCATGAGTAACCACATCCGCAGATGCACCAGCATGTGTTTGCATTATTGTCCACCCACGAATCCACGCTGACCTGCAGTCGTTCTCCCAACTCCACCATACTGCACACGTTCCAATTATTTGCTACTGAGGCAAATCAGCATGGTAAAGATCGACCCGGCATACAATATGGAAGGCTGCCGCCTTCTGGAATCCAGCCGTCGTACAATATCCTGCTACCCTGGACCCATATTAGCACTGCGAAGCGGTCGCGGGGTACATAGATTAAGTAGCACAGGGTAGGTCATCAGATCATCAGGGGAATTTTGGTGTGCGACGATGGCGGTTTGCCTCGGTCGTGTTACTTGCGATTGGGGAGCCCGGGTTCACCCGTTGTCGTTCGGACTTCAAGATGGGGGTGAGCGGGATGAGGTCCACCAAGTCCACAATTTTCAACATGTATGAAAGCTACATTATCTGTAAGTGTACGGGCAAGAGTCAAACTGTTTTCTCGCTGTCGGTGCAGTTTTGTCAGCATCGCATTCAAGAACAGCGTGACACGACGATCCGAAATATACCATATTAACCCCAAGCGCTCGCTACGGATCTCATCTCAGTCTGGACGAGGCTGGTGCTCGGAAACGACTCTTACTGTGTATTCTCCACCCACACCACTTTACTTTTTGCTGCAGCATCGGCATTAAGAACCGCTCTTAATTATCGTTCACGCAGTGCTTGCCACTGTTTGGGCTGCTATGCAGGTACTTTGCAACCCACGTTGCAACAAGGTAACGCACGTCGACGATCTAATATGCCAGATTAATGGCAGTCCAGGAGGTCCCAATTCCCTACAATCTCCCACGCTTGGTACCTGTACCAAACGCCATGAGTCCTTCGAGTATGTACGCATCATAGCAATAGCCCGTGTGTTTCTTTTTTGCTTGTCTCTTGCCCTTTTCTCGAGGGCGACGTATGTTCCAGCCTCCTGGAAATTTTCGCCGCACACCTCCAGCTCCATGTTCGACGCCCACATGCACGGCTCCCGAACCAGCATATCCACCAAGCTGCATGCGGAAGTCCCAGAACTTGTACCTTCCTGTTCGCTCCTTCTCTTTGAATTCAAGTAGAGTGCTTTGCGATAAGATTCAGGTCAATTTGAGGAATGGAAGACGTTGAAGATGTCGCGCGTAGAGAGAACACAGGGCACGAGTGACAGATGGCGAGGGCGCGGGCTGGCGCCCTGGTCACTGATCCCGCCCACGGCGGATGTGGCGCAAGGCGAGGCGATCCTGTGTTGCGCAGGGAAGAGATCAGCGACGCCTTGCGCCGCAATGGTGCATTCTGCTTGCGCATGCTGTAAATGTACCGAACGAACGTCGCATACAGTTGTAGGTATCTCAAGGTGGAAGATGCAGATGTGAATGTGTGTTCGGACTTCATTTGGAGAACCGCATGAGATGCCAAACCATGTTGTGTGCCATTGCTATATCGTGATATACCGGCCATTGACTCCGTTGCCATGCATGCACCATGTGCCGATGCAGATCACAAAAAGTTCGCAGGAAAGTACAGGAAAACAAACACTAGGCAGAAGAGTGTTCCAAAGAAGTCTTGAAGAGAATTTGTCGACTGGCCCAAATTCTCGCAGCGCAATGATCCAGAGCAGTCCTTCCTCGTCATATCTAGACAGAGCTGATAAAGGTAATTGTGCGATCTGTAGGGTTGTGGTAGGGCTCGTCGTAGGTATCCGAGACACAAGGAATAGGCCGAAGGACATCAATTCGCTGCGAGCTTTCGTCCAGCTTGACATCCGCTCAAGCAGCCAGCTCTTCAGGCGTCTTGTGCCTCGCAAGCACCAACCTCTTGTACTCCGCCGGGTCCTTGTCCCAAAGCTCAGCAGCCTGCCCGTTCAACGGACTCGAGCTATCACCACATTAGGCTCCATCATCCACCACACGCTCTCGCCCATTCACTTACTTATTCGGCTCCCCCAGCAAGCTCTGTAAACTCAGCAGCACAGTCCCGATGTTGTACACCGCACTCCACTTGTCTTTCAAGATATCCAGACATATGCGGCCCGAGAAGTCGACGTTGGGGTGGTATATCGGCGTCTTGTACAGTACCACGGGCGGCGCGTACGGGTAGTTGATGGGGAAGTCGAGGGAGAGTTTGAGTGTGAGGGTCTCGTAGGGTGTGGAGGCGGGGCCTTCGATGGTGGCGGTCCAGGTGGACATGTTTTCGTCGGAGGGGAAGGCGGAGATGCCGGGCGTAGGATGAAGCATTAGGTCCATGAGTTCTTTCTGGAGACTGGATAGTGTTAGTGAAGAAATAAAATGGGTGTACAATGCAAATAGGTTTGTGGTGGAAGCAGTCTGGTGGAGGTGAAGTTGTGCTTGAGATACGTACCGTGCTGCCACTGTGGTGTTGCCATTATTTCCTCGTCCATTTGAGAGTGCCATCTTGATATGTCTTGTGTGCGGTGTGAAATTGCAGAAAGTTGTAATAATGCCTGTCCCTTTGTTCGTCTTTCAAAGCTCCAAAAAAAAGTCGCAGAAGTGAGTTATAGGGTAGTCACAGGGCTATTCGGACAATATTCCCGGAGAATCGTATGTCAAAGAGTAGCGTGCAGTCGTGTGGCAGGCGGGATGGACAGTGTTCAAAGCCAATGTTGTGTTTATGTCACGGTCCCTGCGTCTGCCCCGGAAACCGCTCGCGTGGACATCCCTGCACGCGCTAACGGGACGCGCACGGCCAATCGATGCGTGTGCGATTCGCGATTTCTGGAACGATAACGCGCGCAGACTTTGTCATGTGCGTGAAATACCTGCTGAAGAGGTATTTCAGGTCGATCAGAGCATGCGTTGAAATACTGACACAGCAAGAGCGGGGCCAGGAACGACGGACGATGCTAGTTGGCGTCAACTTCACAGCTTTTTGATGCATTCAGGAAAGCTTTCGACACAAGCATCTGGAACGACATGGCATTAGGCGCTATCCCATGGACGTTGATCTAGCAATTTTTCTATATGTGGGTATGGGAGGCTATCTAGTAGATCCGGTGCCTTTCTTTCCGTTTGCGTGGCTCTCGGGCCCCCTGCATCTATGCCCATGGTCCTGCAGTCCGCCAACCTTGCTGTGTTATCCTGCTTGACCGGCATCTCCAAGTACTCATTCAAAGTCCTCGAGCTTGCCGTTAACTCGCTGGTGACGTCTGTCATCGCAGATGTCCGCATTACTGTCCTCATCTTTTGCAAATAAACGATTCTCTTCTCCAATGTCTCTGTCCTCTCGAGCTTGACGACCTGTCCAAAGCTATCCTCTTCTGTACTCATGCAGACTAGTATCTGGGCGGCTCGAAGACAGTGACGCAATCAAAATGTGGTAAACGATTGCCGTATTCGTGGATCAAATCGCCCATGGCATTATAGCCTGCATCCAAAGACTCGACGCGAAGGATGCTAACGTATTCTAGCGATCCGCGCGCAGCAGTGGCGAGCTCTTCAAGTACCATCAAACACGTGCCGTGTGTAAGGAGACCGCCGTTTATGGTGAGGGAACGAAGTGTAGGGGCGTGTGTGGTGATGAAGGCGATCAAAGATTCGGTGGTGTACTTCCAATCACCCGCGAGCGCGAAACGGCGTAATGCAGACGTATCCTCCACAACTTCCAGTACAGTCTGCGCCGATCCGATGTGACCCGGCTTTAAGTAGAGCTTCAGATCCTCGAGACAGCTCAAATGCTGCAGAGTGTTCAAGAAGTGCGACTTGTCGGAGCACCATTGCGGAGATAAGCTGTGTTTACGGTCATTCGTAGAGTGCGTAGCGTGCTAGCAAGTAGCGATAGCGGAATGCCGTGGTTTTGCACGAACGGGATGCCGGACTCGAACTCGAACCGCAGGTCCTTGACTCTGGTCTTGGCATGGGCGAGCGCCATAATGATGTACGCTGCAGTATGCTTAAGATTCGACCGGCGCGTACCATCTTCAATATCGAGCTTCCGTGCCTCACAATTGCAGTAAATTGAGGCAGGCATGTCTGTGTCCATGGGCATGTAGACGTTCTCGAGATTCTTGAATGTACTGAAGATCGGGACCAGTACTTGAGGCGCTGTGCGTGCGGCTTCGAACCAGTCTTCTCCATCTTAGTATTCTGTGCCGCCGCGGAGTAGCAGAGGGAAGCAAGAATCGTACGGAGGCACACAGCTGTTGTTGAGTGTCTTGATCCATGGTGCAAGTAAGTCGTTAGCACCAATTGCTTTCAGTTCCTCCATATGATTGTCCGTCAAGCAGTAGCGCCGGGAGCCTAGCACCTTGCCGAAACTCTGATAGGCGGCGGCGCGCACCTGCGTGCAGACTAGTTGAAGGTTGCGGATGTCGCACTTTGACTGATATGAGAGTGGGGTCCAAGATTCGCCGTCAATTGAGTCGTGGACCTCGCATTGGATCACGATCAGTACAAGCATCTCCATCGGCAGGTCGAGGAGGTGTGAGACCATGGCTAAGAGGGCGTTGGCGTTGTAGTAGCAATTGCAAGTGAGTATAACAAATTGGACTTGCAGCTCTGCCGCTGGATTGAAATTTGCGCCTTTGACGAAAGGTGATGTTGAGGCGGTGTGAAACGTTGATGTGTTGACGAGTCTTTTCGTTCTTGCTGATGATTTAGATTTGCCAGGGAAGAAAGGCAGGTGCAAACGCGCTAGTGCAGTGCCTAATGACAGTCACAGGCCGAGTATGCTTTGATCTGCTACCTATCTTCAATATGCAGCGGGCTCCAGACTTGCGTCTCGATTTGGTTGATTTAGTCGATTTAGTATGGACATAGAGTCGTATCTAAGTATCTTTTCAAGCCTTTTCACAGTCCTTCGTTCTGGGCCTCATGTTCACCTGTTCGACTCATTTCGTTGCTCCACTTGTCATCCTCCTGCATGCTACCACTGCTCCTGTTTCAATAACGCTCATAGTCAAAGTCCGTTGCGCAGTCAAAGTGTAGGGCTGCGTCGTAAAGTTCGAGAATATTGACCTCATCAGGCACTTCGTCCACAGTAGCCTCCTCAACACAGCGTATGCTGATAAATTTCAAAGTCTGGCGTGTGATGCTTGCTATGCACTGGAGAGTCCGTAGCAACGGACCATGGAGTGTACAGCTATGTAGGATGAGTGACTGAAGAGAGGCTGCGTGCTTCTCTACGAACACTGAAAGGTCCTTTGCTTGGATGGCCCATGTACCGGTAAGCTCGACGCGGCGCAAGTTCAACGGGCGTTCAGGACGTTGGAGAGCTTCGAAAACGGCTTTTGACATGCATTCGTACTTGGTTTCGTATTCGAAGTGAAGGATGTACGCGCCCAGCGAAAGACTAATAATCTCGAGATTGGTTAGAGATGCGAGGACATTCAGAAAAGAAGTCTGCGTGTCGACACTATTCTCCTTGACGTTATGGCTTCCTTCACTTTTGAAGTATTCTTTGCGAACAGTTATACATAGCGTTCGTAGTGTTGGAAGCAGTGAGATGAAGGCAAATCCATGACCCACAGAGAGATGTAACGCGTCCGAAACTTGAAGATCCTTCAGGCTGGTCTCGGCATCCTTAAACGCCTGAAAAAGACATGGTGCGACCCTTCTTCTGTCTGACCAGTACAACAGTCTTGTTCTGTTTGTCTGGGATCGGTCCGCGTCGTACATGAGATGTGTCGATCGGGCTGTGGGGGAGTGAGCTTCGTATTGCGAGCTCACAGTTTGTGCCTCCTCTTGAGATAGCCATCCTCCGAGATAGACCGGACGGTCGTGAGCGACGATACGGACGTTTTGCAGCCGGGGAAATGCCTTGAACGCTGCCGCTAACTTTCTTACCGCACAAGTGGTATCATCTAGCCAAACTGCCTTCCGCCTGCTCTCTGTGTTGTATTCCTTGTCGATCGACAGCATGACCTCCTCCGCATACAGACGCTGAATCCTGCTTGCGGAAAGGCATAGGTACAATTTGTGTTCCGCCCGACTGGAAAAGCCGAACTGAGCACAACCAAATGTGATCGTTCGCACCCATGATGTAAGGTTATCCTGAGCAGCTATGCCTTTTAGATCCCCAAGACCGACCCGTGTCCATCGAAATATCCGGTCGCTAAGAATGCGTGCGAAGCTCTCATATGCGGCATCTCGGAATTGCTTGCACACCAGTCGGATGTTGATGATGTCTTCCTTCATCGATTTTGAGGCTGTCAGCCAAGGAACGCTGTCTTTCGCCGCCTCCCTCGCTCCGAGTTCTTGGTGTTCGGCGGCGGGGTCGTCTGACATGTCGCGGTCTTCGAATGATTTGATGATCTTAATAACAAGCTCCATGGGTAGAGGGATGCTGGAGGTCGCCATGGCTTTAGTGGCAATTGGTCAGGTTGTGCCAGTGGTATGAGAAAGAAACGCTGCAAATGGAGATCGTCGAGCTTTAGCTAGGTGCCGAAGTGGCGAACCGGCCGGTTGTAGATACTAAGTGAGTGCGTTTGTTTCTGGGACGTCCTCACTTCTTCCCGCCGAGAAACCCGAGGTGAAGCTGCCTTCACTTGTACACATAAGTTATTTTTGCGCATGAACCACAGATGATTGTCTTCTTCTTACCAACGCCCATTCAAGATATCCTCAACGTGATACATCTGTACATTGCACTACTTCGCCTCAGGTGGTGTGTCTTTGCTGCAGTAAAAACCGTTGCTGTTTCATAGCCATGTTGATCTATGAATTGTCTTAGTGCTAACCAGAAGTGTCTCCAACGACACTGTTCGCGTCCATTCCGACGTTGGTCATATCCGTCGCTCCAGTTGGTTCGGAGCCATTCCCATCGCTTCATTCATCTTTGCGCTCGGCCTGTCTCCGTTATCTTCGCCAAACTCGGTGACACAACCGAAATGCGGATGAATGCCGTGGTGGTCGTAGTAATTTAAGTCAGCGTATTTGCTGAACCTATCAGGCATGCAGGCAAACAAAAGACTGATGTACTGCAGTTGACCTCGCGTGGCATGCGAAATGGCGCGTGGGATTCTCATCCAACAGCCATCAGTCACAGTACCGTAGAGTATCGAACGCAACCTAGACGCATGCTGTTTGACAATATCGACGAACTTGGTATGGGATATCACCTCAATATTGTCACGCACGCAGATTGGAAGAGCTCCATATTTTCATGCTTTCAAAGCTCAGATAGCTGTTCTGATACTAATTCTGACCTCGATATCTGGACAAAGTTTCCCCGTGCGCAATGTCATCGTAGCCTTCTCCGGTCTTCAGTGACATAGAGCATGTCAAGCTGCGCTGCTTGCCCGGGTACTCAATCTCCTTCAAACATCGCAACGATTCTCCATTCCTTTCCCGGCCATCACCGCCTTATCCACCTTATTCACATATGCCACCTAAGCAAACACCTCCGTGTCATTATCGTCCAGCTCGGAGTGCTCCCCCTCCCCATCACTCTTGTCGAGGGAGCCGTCCGTATCGTACTCCGAACCATGCTCATCTTCGCTTTCGTCGTCGTCCGTCATATCGTCGAAGTTCGTGGCGCAATCAAAGCACATAAGACCCTCGGTCTCAAATTGTCGGAGATCAGGCTGTACCACTTGAAAACCGTCGTCTACCTCGGAGGTTTCCGCAGGATCTCTGACGCTGATGTAATTGAGGTTCCCACGCGTAGCATCCGCAATAGCTGCGAGTGCTGCCGCCCATTCTCCTCTCAAAGTGACCCCGTATAGCATCAGAGCGCGAAGGTCTAGCTTGTGCTTCTCCACAGAGCTGATCAAGTCTTGTGCCAAGATATACCATTTGCCTTCCAGCGCCAGGCGACGCACTTTCGAGGCGTCCTTGTCTCGATCGAGAGCTTTGAAGATCGTCGCAATAGGAAGTTCTCTTTGTTTGCTGAGAGCAAGACATGCTTCGAATGTCTGGTTTTCGTCATATTCATCGTCATATTATATGATCAGGAGGATCTCTTCTAGACACTTGAGATCCTTGAGCGTAGATGCGATTGGGGGAAGGTAGTTGTTGTCAGTGGTGGAATCGAATGGGATGAGGAAATGACTGGTCCTGACACTCATATGTAGCGTACGCAGCGTCTTTGAGATTTTCGGGCAGAGCACGAGACTTTGTCAGCTATGACATGTCGCTCTTATCATTTCCAAGCTCGTGATGGCCAAGCTGGTCACTCCGAGCGCTGCGAACACGTTTCGCGGAACGAGCTCTTCTCTCAACTGATAAATTTCATCGGGCGTCGAGTAGCGGAAGTACCGACCTCGGGGAGAAGAGTAAAACCGTTCCATGAAGAGCTTCTGCTCTGGAGGATCAGAGAAAATATACAAACGCTGTGAAGGCTAGCGCGATGCCAAGACTCGCCCACACAACGCACAGTGAAGAGGCTCTGCAGCTCTTGCGGTTCTTTCCTTTTGAATGAGCGATACTTGACTCTAGCAAACACTAGAGACGCGTGAGAAGTGACGGGAGCGGCGGCAGGCTTAGTGAATAGTACCATAGAAGTGTTGAGATCACCTCTCGGAGCCAGCGCCATACGAGTCAAGAACGACTTCGTGAATCTTCACTACCTAAAAACTTTGCGAAAGGACATGGACGATGTATGCGAGTACCTCCGTCAAGCCACCGCGCTACCTATAGAGTCACTTCCCTCCGCTCCAACCCTTTCGTCCCCAATCCCATTCTTGTTCTGCAACTCGTCTCCATATGCCAACCTCATTGTAAACCCCATCCCCATCAGCCCCGTGCCTTCACATAACTCAATCCCCTCTTCTCCATCAACTTATTCTCCACCATACGAGCCTTCCCCCCCTTCGCCACTCGCCCCATCCACCCCAAAATCCATCTCATACTCAAACCGCAAACAGTCCTCCTCTTTACACAGCTTCTCCAAATCGACACCCTTGATCTCACCTCCATGACCACCATTGCAGCACGTTTACAAAATGCTCAGGTACTCCATCTGCGCGTAGCTGCCAAATGTAAATACATCCAGCCATTCAAATCCCGCACCGCACAATATCACTCCCATACAAAACCACCCAGCGAAGCATCATTACATAATCCCTGACAAAATCAAGCAACCCGTGTGTCGCGCCGTACCACTCCACTTCCCTTCTTGGTCTTGCGCAGCGCCGTGCATATATCATACGCCATCAAGCCCTCCCTGCATCCATACTCGAGATTCATATTCACTATCCAGCGTGAGTGCCAAGTATCCCAGATCAACTACACGCGAGAGCGCTCCCACCATCGGGAGCTCCCAGCCGCTGCAATATCGCGCATCGTACGAGAAATCCGTGAAGAAGTTCATTTGGTGACGCTGCGTAGAGTGAAGAGTAGGTCGAAGATCCAGGACCTTCCGTCCGTGCCCTCGAGAAAGAAATAGTACGCCATAGGTCTGTAATTGAGACGTCGATATCACTGGGCGGGACTTATAGCATGCACAAGGCACGCTCGTCGTGGTCGTAGAAATTCGCTGGGGCAGGATTTGCAAAGCTTGAGGTCGGGCGGGCAGGAAGCGTAAGCAGAGCGTACGTACCCCAGGCCATTGATTCTAGTTGAAGCCAGCCATGCAGATAATTCGGTGTCTCTGCAAAGATATAGCGGAGGTTTTGGAAGTTCGAGGAGGTTCGTGACGGTGATGCGTTGTTTACACGCGTATTCGTACGGCTCCTGGTGCCTTAACTGTTTTTTCGAGTCCCATGAGTTGAGGTCTTTCGGGCGAGTGGTGCTCTACGTCGTAAAGCGAGTAGTTGATGTACTTGTGAAACTTGAATGATGGTACGATTGCCTCACTCGTGCGCTTCCGTATGTGAGTGTCTTGATCCGAGATGATTGCACTTGAGTTAAGCCAGTGAGATGGTCAAGACTGGCTATCGTGAGCTGGAAGCGGCAACTCTTCAAGAAACCCCAATAATTCCTCACACCCCCATGCTCACCATCACCAATACCTCCACTCTCGAAAAGAAACACTGCATTCAAATCCAATATTTACGCATCGCCGGAAAGAAAAGTCCCAAACGCCAGCGCTATGATTAGAAAAACACGACCACGGCCACACGACCACATCCACATACCTCTCCCTCTCAACACATCCATCTCTTCACATAATCAGCCCCTTAACCCCACCCCCAACCCACACCAGACTCCTCGCAGCCAACAAACTCGGCCCCGCCAACGCCGGCGCACTAATACCCTTCAGACCCCGTTGTTGGCTGTACATGCCATGCATGCCATCCAACACTTTACCCCTGCGTGTAAGAATCGCAAATCTCAACAGAACCTATAATACACACCATTAGCTTCTATTCCCAACATACTTCGCCTCGCAAAACACGACCAGATAACGACTTACCTCCAAACACGTAATACATATCGACAAAATAATCAACACGATGATAATCCACGTAATGCGCGTCATTTTCTTGTCACTAATCGAATCGGACAGAATCTCGCCGAGATCAAGAAAGACCTGGCAGCGCTCGTTGAGGACTTGGATCCGGGGTTTTATTTCGAGGTATTCGCGCACGGCGGTGTAGAGGGGGTGCAGCGTGGGTTCAGAGTCCCAGAAGAAATTGGGCGTGTCGAGCATGTTGGAGGCTTGGGGGAGGGTTAGTGGGCCATGCGAATGGAAAATGTAGGGAGTCGGGAAGGGTGGCTTACAGAGATTGACGTCCACGCGCGACGTGAACAGCGACCCGATCATTTTAACCACGTCGGTGCGCTTCATGCCGAGCTTACCAGTGAGAGCAAGACGTTTTGGCACATACTGCGCCGCCAACATGGTCCTACTCATACCCTCCTCGAACAAACTCAACTTCGTACTTTGAGCAATCGCATGGCTCATGGCCAGCTTAATCATATGATCCCCACTCTTCAGCGTGATCATATCATTATACACTCTTGGCCGCTGGATCTCAGGGTTATACTCAAAATGGAACTCCTCGGTCTCGAAGTCGCTTTCAACCAGCGGCCTGGTAGCCAAGATGGTGCCAGTAGAGTTCGAAGAAAACGTCAAATCCGCAAGAATATCCTTCTCCTGCTTCTCCGTAAAATTCCAAAACACCGCAACGCCATACGAAAACACAAACATTTCGCCAAACTGCATCGCATTCGGCGCGATTCTCGTGTTCTCGCTCGAGTCCCGCCGATGCGGACTCAGACTCGCGAAACTAGCCTGCTCATCGGGATGAATGTCATCGCCGTGCACGAAATACGTCTCCTCGTCGCCAAAGTAGCCCTCGTGATGGTCCCGCTGCTCGTTGCGCTCAATCTCCTCGTCCAGCACCGTTTTGCCGCCGGGGCTTTTAAGCGCAGGACTACTGCGCACGCGGTACCCGTCGCTGCCTGGGAGGAGGGGGAGGTGGTACACGGTGTAGAGGCAGTCGTCGTACAGCTTTGTGCGCGCGTTGTGCTGGTTCTTGACGAATTCGGCGGTGGATTTCATCTTGTAGGCTTGTGCGGTGCAGTAGGCCGTTACGCGCGAGAGCTTGTCTGTCCGCCGCGCTTTGGGCAGGCGTTCGGCGTAGGATTTGTCTTTGGGGCCGCCTTTTGCTGTACGGCGTGCGAGCTCTTCGTCGGTGGGCGGGCCTTCTTGCTCGTCCGAGTCGAAGTCGCCCTTTTCGTCTTCTTCGTCGGCGTCCGTTTCGGGCAAGAGGACGAGCTTCTCACTGAGCTTGCTGGAACGCGTGGGCATGTGGGCGGGTATCAGGCGGCCGGAGAGCTTGGGGTCGAGGGGATGGCGGCCGCTGGGGGTGCGGGTGTGGTTTGTGGGACGAGCGCTCATGCCAATGCCAGGAGGGCCGCGGCGCTGCTGGGAGGGAATGTCGGAGGCGTATTGCAGGATGTTGTCGACTGAGATGAGCTTTGCGGCGGGAAGGCGCTGCGATGTGCCTGCCCGTTGCAGCTTTGGAGGCGCATCGCGCGTGTCTGTCATGAGCACCGTCGGCCCTCTCTTGCTCTTTGCTGTTGGCGCGCTCATCTTGATCTGTGGCTATCGTATGCTGTAGTATTCTGGAGGGTGAGAGCAGCGAATGAGAAGAGATTGGCCTCACAGCGGGATAGTGCAGGCTAAAAGAAGTGTCGTGGTCGTGGTCGCGATGCCAGTGCTGAAAGCTTCCATTCGCGGTCCTGACAGGGTTCACGCCTCGGTGCACGTCATTGGCATCTCACGCACGGATCTTGTCGATGAACTCCACTTACACGTCTCTGCATCAAGTCTCAAGAATACTAAGCAAAGCAAGTATCAATACGGGTCACGAGTGGTGGATTGAAATCGATGTGGTTGAGCTAACACTACCTACACTCCCTCCCTAAACGCCGTGCTGTAAAAGGATAATCATGCACGCACTACCCAAAACCAAGTCCCCATCCCCGCCCATACAAAACAAAGAAGAAATGATCGCGCAGATCATCAAGATTGTGCAAAGGGTATCAAAAAATGTGTGCTTGCTCACATCGTCTCCATACTCCCACCTGCTCGCGAACTAGACATTATACATTCGATGTTCAAAGAAAGAAGCACGACGTCTTCACAGCCTCTTTCCCGGCACCAGGATGAAGAGACAGCAGATAGCCGCCGTGAGAACCACAAACATGACCAACACCGTGAACGACCTACGGTTCAGCGTCTTACGCACAAAGGGCTCGCGGATCTTGTAGAAGTCGAAGAAGGTGTACTCGCTGTACCCCACGAGCGCGATGATCGGATCGAGCATGTACTGGTGTGTGAAGATGAGATAGATGGCGATCGTGAAGGGGAGAATGAGCTGTCATGTGTTAGTCGACTGTGCTTCTGAGTGCTGCTCAATGTACCTACCCAACACCTTGTTGTCCGTGACTTGTCGAGGAAGATCAGGATGAAGGCCGCCCATATCGCAGCGAAAAAGCTGATGAGTCCGATGATCAAGCGCAGCATCATGCTCTGCGGAACGAGGTTACCCAGACCCTTGTTCTGCAGGAAGCCGGGGTATGCGTCGCGCTCCATGGCCTGGAAGACGTAGTCCTTTGCTGAGTCGAACAGCTCTGGATCAGCGCGCTGCTCCGGGCCCTCAATCGCTTCCTGCACCTCTGCCAGGATGCTCTGGGGGATGATGATCTCTCGCTCAGAGCCAGGGAGGAGGTATGTGTAGAGGATCTTCTCGGCCGATGCGCGCAGGTCCTCTCTCTTGGGCTGGGTGTTGTCACCGCCAGACGAAAGCGCACCGGGCGAGCTGGAATCGCCGGGTGTTGCCAGCATCTGCAGACTAGGTCGAGGCAGCTCACCGCTCTGGTTGCTGCCCTGGCTGTTCTGTGGCGAGTGGTTGCGGCTTTCACGGTCGGATCGCAGGAATGCAGAGAGGCGCTGGTCTGACATATTGTCGCCAGTGGCCTTCTCGTTTGACGGGCCCTCTCCGGCATTGTCCAGTATGTACGAGGACCGCTTCGATGCCTTCTCTGGGTCTGGTGTCTCCTCGATCATCGACCGGTGCAACCTGCGGACGTACAGCCGGCATAGCTGCAGGTGCTGCGACACGTCAAGCCTGTCTCACGTTAGTGTGGCCGTGGCTACCAAGCGCAGGAGTGCCTTACCAAAAGTCGAGGTAGTCTACCGATCGCTGCTGGTCGCGCATGTAGATGTAGAAGGAGAACAGATCGAGCGGCGCGACTGTCTTGCGACTGAGCACCTCGAACAACGTGGGGAACCGGTTCCTGTCCTGGATGTCGTGATCATGGTGCTCTGGTAGGTGCGACATGGCGGCGGTATGCGAGCGTGTGCCCCTCGTGAAAGATGCGGTATCAGGTCGTGAGTAATGGAAGAATGGCGATTATCGATAGACGCAGCGTCCCCGGATGGCGCAGGTGCCGAGGCGTGTTTGCGTGTACGGGAGGGCTGGCACTGTGGTTGCGAACGAGCGACTGAGTTGGAAAATGGTGTTTGGAGCGAGGAAACTTCGTGTGCGAAAGTTCGCACGTCGTCCAGCGTGTCTGGGCGCTCCAATTGATGGTGAATGGAGGTTGAGTTTGGGAAATTAGAGGTGAAGTCAGCGTCTGCTTGGCGCTGCGACAGGCGGACAGGAGGAGCGTGCCCGCGCGGGTGGCTTGCAGGCGTCGATCGATCAATAGAGAGCGATCAAGACTGGTGAAGATGAACTGTGCGCGCGACAGTGTACGCTGCGAGCGAATAGGCACACGGCTTGGTGTAAGAGACGTCAATGATGTTGGAACGCTGAAACGCAAGGTAGTGGAGTGTAATGGAGTCACGTGGTGGTACCTGCATGAGGTCCCAGCCATCAATGTAGCAACGGCAACGTCAAAACCGCGGTAGACCTGCACGATATCGTGGATCGTTTGCCCCACCGAGAAAGTCCCATTGCAGGCAATATATGGTGAATTAGCCAAACGATTGGCCATGCGCGTCAGGCTTCTAGATGCGAGCACCGCCTCAGGCAACAGCTTTTACAGCCCTGTGGCACCGACACATACAAAAGATTCACATGCCCCGCACAGCTACTGCATATGTTTGGACTTCTTCGTATCAACTTATCACGCCGACTCCCCATTGCAGTACCACAACTGCTCGCCTCACCTACAAGATCTCGATCCTCAACTATGACTTCCGCTTACAAACTTCCCGAGGGCTTCCTCGAAGGTCCTGCACCCGCCCTCAAACGCTCCACCATTGACTTTGCGAAAGCCGGACTGCACGAGTGCGACGGCCAGTGGGCGGTCATCCTCGACGGCATTCTCAGCGAGGAGGAATGCAACCAGCTCGTCAAGGCCGCGGAAGCCACCACCAACGGCGCATGGGAGCGCGCAATGATCAACATCGGCGGCGGCATGCAGGCACTGTACGAGGACACACGCAAGTGCGGGCGCATCATCTGGGATGACAAGGACATCATGGCGAAGCTGTGGGCGCGGATAGAGGGCTCAGTCCCCGAGATCCACCGCTTGGAGAAATGGGCAGACGTCACTGGCAACGGGCCGGCGAAGAGGAACGAGGTGTGGAAAGCGACTCGGCTGAACGAGCGGGCGCGCTACTTGAAATACGTAGGAGGAGAATACTTCAAGGGTACGTATAGAGATATATTGATCGAACAGGCACTTGCTGACAGAAACAGCGCACTGCGACGGCACCTACGAAACACCCGATCGCAAGGAGCGCTCGTACTTCACCTTGCACCTTTACCTCAACGACCCCGAGGCGAAGGACGGCGGGGAACCACTCGAGGGCGGCGCAACCACATTCTACTCATGGAACATGAAAGAGCGTGTCGATGTGGTGCCCAAGTGCGGCCGCGTCCTCATGTTCCAGCACAGGGACCTTCTACACTCAGGCGACGATGTTGTGAGCGGTGTGAAGCTGACGATGCGGACGGACCTCATGTATGCCTTGGAGGAGAAGGAAGATGAGGAAGCGGCGGCATAAGCAGAGAGAGAGCGAACGGTAGAAATCGGTAGCGAGTTTCGGCGCGAACGGTCATTCGTGTTTCGAGCATGCATGTCATTAGTAGTATCCTTTGCCCTCAAAATGAAATGAGACCAGCAACTTACCTGAGCAAACAAAAAGTGAGCGGCCCGCCCCTCCAGAGTAATCAGAATCGAATGATACCCATCGCCCTTTCACCGAAGCTACTCGAGGTCAAGCATGCTGCGTATTGTACTACAGTGTCGCTCCGCAGAGCACACAATCTTCGCACCGACTCCCATAGGGACAACAGTCAGCCCACGCGCCGAAGCCCATGGTTTCCTGGGCCCTGAGTTTTCTGATGCCGAGTGCAGACGTGAGTCACGTCAGGCCCTTACGGGCAGTACAGTCTGGTAGAAACCAGATGGTGATGAAGTGAAGATTACTCCGAATTTCTCATTTGCAGGGTAGGACAGCTGATGAGAGCGTCTGTGTGTGTGCAAAGAAACGCAGCGTTGGAGAGGCGGACCGTTGGAGAGAAAAAGTTGGTGGGGCGTGGGAGCTTTGTAGCTGCAGGAGCGACGGGCGCTAAGGTAGTGGGGCTTCTTCAGCGCACAGACCAGGCAATTAGACAGAGGGAGAGAAAGCGACAGTCAGGATGATGATTGTGACCTTAATTTCTGATTTGACCAGCAGTTTGCATCATCCCATTCCTGGTCCAGAGCCAATACCTCCATCTGTGCTTCATAGATACACCATTCGCGAAGTCTGTAACAAAAGGTCTCATAATTAAACGTCTGCTCAATTACAATGGACAGCCTTCCTGTGGAGCTTCTGTCCTGCATAATCAAGCACCTCCAGCAGTGGAATATCGCAGATCAGCCCTTCTCGCAAGTTACTGAGACATCAGTAGACGGAACGATTGGCTGGCTCACACACACTGCTCATTCGCGCAATGACATCTGCGGCTTCCGACTGCTGTCCAGGAAATGCTACGCCAGCTCGTCCCAAGTATTCGGCGAGCTGCTGGGTGACCGAATCTTCCGGATCACCAAGGTTGGTGTAGACGACTTGCGAGCATTGGCAAAGCAAGAAACTTTGAGCCCAAACATCCGTACACTGACGTTTGGGAATGCACAATTCGACGAACCGGGTCGGAACGAGGCACTTGCCAGGCTCCTGGGCAGACTTCCTGCTGCTGACAGCCAACGCATATTCTCCGCTTATCAAGAGGCTTATCTTGGGGCCTATCACTTCTACAATGGTGGAAATGGAGGTACCATCGTCGGGGCCCTGGCTGACGTCTTCAAAGAGCTACCCAACCTTAAAGCATTACGATTGCTGAGCCATGACCAACCAGACTTACATGGCGACCACCTGGGCGGATGGCTAACTCGCGCCGACGAGGCATTGCTGGCCCAGGCCAAACTTGATGGCCCTATTCTCACGCCTGACGACATATCCATATACACAGTCGGGAGAGGTGGCTCGGGGGACATGAAGTGGTTGGCATATGCTTTGAGGGACGCGGGCCTGCACATCAAAGACCTCCGCGTTGGCGGCAGCACCGGCATACTTGCAACCGACCTTGCTAGTTGGACATGCGTACCTGACAAGCTCCAGCACGTTGGCTTGGAGTTGGACCCGACGTTCGTCGATTCTCAATCTGGATTCCTCACGTATACCGATACCTTTTTCAGCAAGGTACCCGATATCCGAAGTGCTACCTTGAGTAAAGCGTACGATGGATATACAACCCGATACGCGCAGGTAACAACAGAGCTGCTCGATATGATGCGACCCTACGCTGGTCTCGAGAAGCTTACCATCAAGGGAGAGTGGACGTATACCGAGGATTACATCATCTCACTATTCCACGACTGCAAGAGCTTGGAAATCTTTGTGCTCAAAGGTGCAGTCCTCTGGCGCGGAAGTTGGGCGTCGATTGTCAAACGTTTGATGACTATGCAAGCAACCAAGCTGCGGTATCTCGAATTTTCGTACATCTACGATAGGGTGGACAGGCTCGAGCCCGCTTTTGAGACGGTCACGTGGCTGGAATTTGTCGAAGATGTTGGACCGGTGATTGAGGAGAACGGAAAGTGTGCGGTATATCTGTCATCTGCAGAGTACGAATACACACATCATGCGCCGTAGGTGCGAGGGAAGATTGGGACGAGGTGGCCACTTCGTCTGATTGGACTTTGCGCGTTTGCGCGCGTTGTCTCGGACGCAGCTTCCCGCACCGCCCTTTCACTTGTACGGCTGTCACCGTGCGCCCAGCACGCCCACCTACAAATGCAGACTTTTCAGCTCATTCGTTTTCCTCTCTGGCACACGTCAGCTCACCTCAAACATCAGCAACGCTCCATTGTTGATCATCTCAGCCGCCAGTCCATCACGACTATCGCTACCGCGGCCATCTAGCCACCACAATCTCCGCAACTCCGCATATCACGGGCCCAGTCTCATCTCCAAACAACGCCATGTCTGTCGCCATTCTACCCACCAAAGAAGTCTTCCTCGCACATAACGTCGTCCCCGCAAATGACAACGACGCCTTCAACGACAACAAGTGTACCTTCTGCTGGGGACCGTACGAAGATGGTCACCCCGGCGTCCGCGTTCTGCCTTGCAACCACATCTTCGGTCGCGAGTGTTTGAACGAGATGATCAAGGCTCCCAACGGTGACCACTGTCCCATCTGCCGCACCCGTCTTTTCAAGCCGCCACTCGAAATTGCAATCGCACGACGTTTAGCATGTGCCATTGAGTGCTTTGCATCCTACCTGATCTCACTCGTTCATCTCTGGAACAAAGCTATCGCGGCAACCGCTAGTCTACCTCGCCCGCTCCCGCTTTTCGTCAAGGCCCTCCACTTCATCGGCCACTGTTGGCTGTATGGAGACAATCCGTACTGGCACGCCAAGCTGCTGATCACCCACTGCACCAATCTGCAAGAGCGCAATCCGGACTTCAGCCTTCATCACGAAGAAACTGAGTACTGGCTCTTGCTCAAATGTTTCTCCATTATCCGGATCATAACGCATTGGGGGGGCAGTGCCTCGATGAAGCTTTTGCTGTCGCTCATTTTCATACCCCTACGCCTCTGCTTTGGAACCGTGAAGATTACAAATCACCGGGACCGCTGGATCTTTGCTGGGATCATGGTAGTAGCACTCATCACGCACTTTTTCGCCATTGTGTTCTTCTATCTGATTGACATTCGTCGGGTGCGCGCCGCAGAGCTATATGTGGAGCCGGATGTGGAGCTGTATAAGACCACGACGATAGAAGAGCTCAATGCTCTGGTTGAGGAGTTCCGACTGGGGAAGCAGTTGCGCCCACAGGTGAACTGAGAGAAGTTCTGTCGCAAGAGCCGCGAGGACGCGAAGGTACTTCGGTGTGTAGGGTCTTGCACCTCGTCTGTGTGCTCGGTCTCGTGAGGAAAAGACTCAGTAGACGTTTCCGCTCATTGCCAATGACTAGTGGAACCAAATATCATGTCTGATCTTATTACCTCCATTCTCTCTCGCGTGAGACTGTTTCTTTCCTCGTTGGGAAGAACATGACCTTCTGTTGCAATATAATTACACACCGTGTGCACGAGCGTAACTCCGCGGCATGATTCACACTCACCTTACCTCTTCTATGGCCTTTTTCCTGTTACGACCACCCATGCGCTAGCGCAAAGCTCAAAAGCTCTCTCACCTCAGATCTTATCTCTATTGCTGGCAACATCACAATACGTACAATAGTACCAAGTCAACGACGACCAACACCAAGCCTGCGACAACCAACACTCAGCCGACGATAAACAAGACCAAGCCGACGACAACCAGACAGTGTCCACGATGGCGACCCAAATCGTCGTTAGCAACGCTCCGCCCGACACGCCACTTTCAGTCATGGACAACACCCTGCTCGAGATCGCAGCTATGATTACGGAGAATCTACTTGAGTACGACCTCGCCCCAACGCCAAACGCGAAGTACAGCGAGCAGCCCACCGACAAGCTGAAGTTGGCTTTCGATGACGAAGAAACTTTAACCTGGGTCACCTTCAGCGAAGAAAGCCGTAACCATATACTCAACGCCCGTGAAGCGAGTCGCAAGCTCTTTGACTCGTCGTTCAGAGCCTTCGCTGCACTGCTAGGTGATCGCCGCTTCCGGGTCACGCCAGTTGGATTCGAGGATCTCGAAGCTATCAGCAATAACACTGCGCTTATTCCGTACATCACGACACTCACTTTTGGCTGCGCTGCACTCCAGGACAGAGGCCACCACGCTTTGAGCCAAGACGTCGAAAGCATCTTAGCTCATCTTCTCCTGCAAGATCGTTAACGGATTCGAGCAGCCTACCAAGCCTGCAGCAACTGGAGAAATACGGCACTCGGCGCAAAAGCTACTAGGCTTGCCGCAGTGCTGCAAAAGTTCGTCAATCTCGAGAAGTTTCGACTCGTCACACGCGACATACCTACCAATCACTTAGGCGGTTGGCTTGAGCACTCGGACGCGGAACGCATTCATCCACATTACTATCTGGCCATCGACGAAAAGGGTAACGCGTCTCTCATACCAACAGTTCGTTCCCAGAACGCCAACTTCACCTGGTATACTCATTACGACGGTGAGGCGCATCTCTGCATTGGTCGAGCTGTAGAGTCAGCCAAGCTGGACATCCAAGACTTCAGGACTTCGCACTACTTGTCATACCAATACGCTACTCATACGCAGTATGTAGCAGGCGATCCCGTACATTACAGCTGGCCTAGAAACTACATGGGACCTCTCATGCTGCAGACTATGCGCATCTCTGTGGAATTTTTCACGCATCATCACAATGGTGTGCCTTTAGATGAGTTCATCCGTGCAGTGAGCAATCTGCAAGACCTTTCACTTCACATTGTGGAGGGTCGCGCTCTTCGCTCGATGTCTCTTCAAGAGTTGGACATGCGTCGCATATGGCAGCGGAGTATGTATGACGGACTGTAACATCACACCAATCTCCGTTGGCTCTCGCTCACTGGAGGCTGGGTGTTTGAAGAACAGCGCATGGTCAGCTTCTTCGAGACACAGGCCGCCAGTCTCCACTGTCTGATATTGGAAGAGCCGATTCTCATTGCTGCGAACTGGCGCAGCCGAGAGGGTGTGCGGCGAGGTCTAGGAGAGCCGGGAGAAATATCACTCTACAATAGGCAAACCATTCGCGTATCTGGAGTTTGGGTGTTTTTACTGCTCGTCGACGCTTGGCGTTAAAACTATGTTTCGCTTTCACGGGATGGGTACGTGGTCGTGGTTGGGACTGAATAACATTATACCGACAGAAAATTGATTGAGACATGAGTGCTTGAAGCTTATAGCACATCAAAGATTCTTCCTATCAAGCCTTGCTTTCATTTCGCCTCCACTTCCTTGAGTACTTCACCAATCTTCCTCTCCAGATTGGCCCCAAGCGCCGTCTCACAAACCACCACGAAAGCCCTTCTCCTATCCTCTTCCATATCCACTGTCCGCCCCTTCTCAAATCTCCCCCAATCATCCTCCATCATCTTTCTCAGCTCCTGTGCCTCCGTTGGTAGTCCCAGCTTGCCCAGGGCTTGCTGCGTTCTGGAATCGATGAAAGGATACGCCTCTTCCCACTGCCACTGCACCCGTCGAAAGAAGATATCTAGTCCCGTTGGCCCGAGACCTTTGACGTTCTTGCGCAGTATCTCACGTTCTTCCGCTACGTTGTATTTTGCTTTTGCGCGCAACTCGGAAAGGTCGTTGTGCCAGTCATTACTCAACACAGCGTCCGCAAGCAATCTGATTTCCTCAGCGCCTTTCTCCTTATGCTGCGTGCGCGCATCGTCGAATGCGTGTCGAACTTTCTCTGGCCCGGCTTTCTTGATGGTTTCTGCGTCGTGGAAGGAGTACGGCTCGTTGAGAAGGGTGCGGATTGTCCGTATACCTAGGCGGTGCGATATGGGGCGCGAAAGGACAACGGCGCACAGAAGCTCTTCGAAAGGTGTGAGCAAGTCGAAGTACGTGCGCTCGTCTGCGTCGATGGGCTCAGCACCGGCCGGGCGTGTGAATGGGACTGCGGCATCTGCAAGCAGGAATTTAAGAACGTCGTTGGCCACTTTTGGGTCAGGCGTAAGTAATGGTTCGGTCTTCGCGGCTTTGACTGCTTCATTTGGCGAGGTGCTCTTCTTGCGCTTCTCGCCTACGTCCCTCCCATCATTCTTCTCGAAATTCGCGCTGTCCACTTTCTTGATTTCTCTCTCTTCCGGCAGTCGAGGTGCAGCCATCTTGCTCTTCTTGGGAGGCATGTATGTGCGTGTCAAGTCTGCATGCCAGAAAATGTGGTTGCTGCAGTGCAAGTATGACGCGACCATGGTGGGCAACGTCGACGCACCTGAATGCAGACATCATCATGTTTGCGTTGTGATGATGATGATGATATGTATTCCGAGGAGTGTCTAGTTCAGGGGCGATGCGTTGGGAGGCGTCGGTGTGGCTTCCGGGACCTGCAGTAGTGTAGGTTAGTGTGGGGAATTGGAAACGGCGGGCCGCTTGTGATCGTGAAGCTGAGAATTTGTGCATGATGCATTTCCATAGTTATCACCCACAATTCGTCTATCCACTTGTTGGAAAGAAATGTAGTCGTTAACACACGCCGGTGTATTTACAGCAGAAAATCGCTACCATCTCTTCGAATCGTTCCCTACTGAAGATGCCATTGGAAGTTTTGTGATGGAGAACTGCCTGAGAATCTCCCGCCTATGATCGCTATCAGCGCGGGTCGATCACACAACCTGAAATCTCTGGAGCCACTCTAATGGAACGCTAGGAAATCATGTTAATAAACTCAAACCTTGCGAATTTCACGTGCGCCCAACCTCACCGCCGGAAATGTCTAAACCACTTGCCTCGCCGAAGGTTCGGGAAACAAACGCGTTTGAAGATTTGTTCACATGTCGATGAGATACATATCGCTCCTCGGTATCGACCTCACGTTCCAAGTAAGTCGTTGTCGCAGCAAAAGGCGGAGCTCTATGGCGAGCATCGCCGCTGTGTCCAACGCAGATCGACGTCGAAAGCTTGTGACGAAGTCGAACACTCACGTCTCTAGCTTCTCAAACCGAGGCCTTGAAGTTTATGTGAATCTGTGGGCATAGCTGCAACTTTCTCCACGGCCGTTTCGAGACACTTTGAAGGATGTCGTTTCTCTGACGGCTTTGCGTGGTTTAAAGCAGAATCTAACCTTCGATCCCATAATTCCCATTTGCTTCCATGTTCAGAGATTTGCCAATAGGTTACGCCACGGAGTTTCTTGACAATCGTGAAGGTCAATATGCGCGACCCTTCTCTCAAAATCGATAAGGTTGACAACCGTGGAAATCTCGTGGCAACCTCTTGCAAGTGTCATTGGGTTCTAGCAGTTGCGAGACCGTAAGTTTTAAGAACCACCTCTCCGCCCCGAGGAGCCCGTCGTCAGTGTTCCGAACTAATGATATGGAGAGCTTCGAGATTTGCGATCACAGCTTCGATGTGAGATTCAGGCCGTATGCGTGCAGGTAAACAATCAAATACAAACAAGGTTGTTAAGTTCACGTGTGATCAACAAGTGTTGCAGAACGTTCATGTAGTCGAGGGGAGGTTGGACTCGCAACATGATCGCCCTTCACGCTCATGTGCTCGTTGGTCCGGTATAAAAGTCTATCTCACAAATATCCAAAGACTATGTGTCAATGTCTGAGGTTCCAAGCGCCGCTGTAGGTAAAAGAGAAACCAGATCCAAGCTTTCCTAGAGCAAAATCAAGTTCTACCAGAACCCTCCGTTGTATTTTGCACTTTCCGTGATAGCTTCAGCTGACCCAGACTCTTTCATACGCGCTCACACCCATTTGCGCCCTTTGGCCCCCTCCGTATGTTTGATGGACGAGTACCAGGTCCCCTCACCTTCCCCCCACTGCCGCGCCTTATCTTCACTCAAAACCTCCCATGCGCAATACATGCAGCCGATCGAGCTGTGATATAAGCATGCATGTGGCTTGTAGCGCTTCATATCGATAATCGATCCGCTTTGCCATATGTATGAACTCTTCGCCATTAACGACAGTGTCCCAGGAGTCGACCATAGCGGACGGATGACCAAAGCTTGAAGATACGATATTGCCAGTCTCGTCCATCCAAACATCGGGCAGCCATTGCCAGCGATCTGCTTGCATCTGTATCAAAAGGTCCGTAAGGATGAGAAAAAGGCGTTTCCGAAGTTTTCCGAGCGTAATCGTCGTCACGAGGTTCGGCTTATCGCCTTTACGAGTGAACAATGCGGTAATAAGATCTGTACCGTCGCGTATCTTGTGCTTGTGGTTACATGTGATGTAGATCAGATCATTCAGCTTGATTCGAGGGTTGACAGCATGATTCTCGAAGACAAGCCGAAGAAGAATGCTACACTTCCCATGTGTCGCAGACTGGGGCATGATGATGTTCGTAACAACTTCTTCCACGTCAGCATCATCAGGGTACGGCACCGTCCAGACGTCCTTCAGAAGACCAAAATTATCGAAATCCGTGATTG
>Ga0265798_10000636_pt1 | contig 57347 bp, 37 predicted proteins | sample P3T30metagenome_FD_192430 | JGI IMG/M metagenome (GOLD analysis project Ga0265798, IMG submission 192430) | Plant litter microbial communities from East Loma Ridge, Irvine, California - P3 T30 | ecosystem: Environmental > Terrestrial > Plant litter > Unclassified | place: USA: California... | reverse complement strand
AATGGGGGGGGTGGGGCCGGTGGAGTGTATCGTTACGGTGGGAAGACATCCAACATTCGAATTATTCGAGGCGATTTGAAGAACCCTAGAATTGAACAAATTGATTTAAGTACTATCGCTGGTATGAGGCGAGCGAATCTACAGATGGAACCCAATGATATTGTTTATATAGAGCCTGTACGCAGACGTTTATTAGATGGTCTAGCAGATGCAGGTCCGGTGTTCACTGCAACAGCCACTTTTCTTAGTACTATAAGCATAATATTCACGATTATTACTATTTCACGTCAAAACAGATAGTTTACCTAATAAATAGTCTCTAATTATAGTTTTTTTAAGTATAGGTTATGGCAGTAAGTGAAAACGCGGAGCTGGAAGAACTTATTCGCAAAGCCACTGGCGAGACAGCAGGCCAACTGCCCTCTACCCCAGGGCCAATGCCAAATACTGAGCAGGATGACCTTGGTGGCGGCCTAGACCTGAATACACTGGTATTAGTAGCTCGCCGAAGCTTAGCATGGGTATTACTACTACTCGCCTTAGGCTTCACAGCCTCTTGGCTGTTTTTGCGCTATACAAAGCCTATTTATAAAGCAGCTTCTATTATAAAGCTTGATGAGCGTTCAGAAGCTACTAAACTAGGGCTTGAAGCTGTGAAAGGCGAAGAAAACCCTGGTAATCAATTGGCTGGCGAAATTGAGCTTATTAAGTCTAATCTGACTTACAAAAACTTACGAGAGCGAATAGCGCTAGACGTTAACTACTACGTGCAGGGAACAGTGCTGGAAGCAGAACTCTATAATAACTCGCCATTCCAAGTAAAGTATAAAATCACCGACCCTGCGTTATATAATCAGAAGTTTCTAGTTAATTTTTTAACTCCTGCTAAATATCAAGTAAGTGTTAAGGCTCATAACCAAACATTAACTGGCACCTACCAAATAGGCCAATGGAGCGCTTTCCCAGGTATGCAACTGTTGCTGGAAGCAGCACCCGGTCGAACACTGCCAGTAGGAGACGATCCACAGTATCATTTCGTCATTCTTAATGATGGTGCGGTAAGCAGCTACTTAGATAAAAACCTGGATGTAACAGTATTGAACCCTAGTGCTAATACCATCCAAATTTCGTTTACTGATAATAATCCTGATAAAGCGGCGCATATTATCAATAACATTGATACTGTTTATCTGAAGGAAAAGCTGGACCGCATGAAGCAGAGCAGTGCTTTGTCACTAGAATTTATTGACCAAGTAATTGCAGATAATGATACACGGTGGCGGGCAGCTGAAGAGGCACAGAAGGAATTTGTGCGCCGTAATAAAACCTATGACGTCAAAGGCGACATGGCGACTATTAAGGAAAACCTGCAAAAACAGCAGGAGGACCGTCAAAAGCTTCAAGATAAACTCCGCCTTTTGAGTGACATTAGCCGTCTAATGAGTCGTGACCAACTTACCCGCACTGACGATGAGACAGTGGCTGATAACTTGCCTGGCTTATCGCAGCTTGAAGACCCTACGCTAACCAACCTCCTGGAACAGTTAGATGCACAGCAGCGCAATCTGCGGCTTACATTAAAATCGCAGACTGACAAGACGTTCGCAGTTCAGCGAAATCAGGCTATTATCAACGACACTCGCGAGTTGCTACAACGGCAGTTGCAGCAAGACCTGCAACTGTTTCAGAAACAACTAGCACGTCTTGACCAGAAGGACGCCTTACTCAACAACAAGCTAATGGCTATGCCTGAGAAGGTGACTGAGCAAGAACGACTGCAACGACCCCTAAGCTTATATCAGTCTACCTATCAGCGGCTGATAGACCGGAAAATGGATTTCAACATCCAGCAGGCTGGTACTACTCCTAATTTTCAGATTTTATCGCCGGCTTCACCCTCTAGTGAGCCCATCTCACCCGTGCGCTTACTGGTCTATGCTATTGGACTAGCGGGCGGCCTAATACTTGGCCTAGGGCTAATAGCAACTCGCTACCTAATGCACAACACTGTAACCGGCATCGGTGAGCTAGAGCGCGGCACTAGGGCTGCCGTACTAGGCGTGATTCCTACTTACGATAAAGAGAAGCTAGAGGTGTCGAGATTGGTAGTAGATAAGAATCCAAAAGCCTCTGTTTCTGAGGCCATTCGCTCTATCAGAACCAATTTGGATTTCATTAGCCCTTCCAATAAGAAACGCATTATCTCCGTTACCTCCACTATTTCGGGCGAAGGAAAAACATTCGTTGCTGTCAATCTTGGCGGCATTATTGCTCTGTCTGGTCAGCGAGTTATTATCCTGGACCTAGACATGCGAAAGCCAAAGGTTAATTTAGCTTTTGATGCAGAGAATGTACGCGGTATCAGCACTATTCTTATTGAGCGTCATAGCCTAGCAGAATGCATTCAACATACGGCTATTGAGTCGCTGGATTTTATCTCGGCTGGCCCTACCCCTCCTAACCCATCCGAGCTTATCCTAAACCCACGCTTCGACCAACTGCTAGCCGAACTACATCGGAGTTACGATGTTATTCTTATTGATACGCCACCGGTAGGATTAGTGACGGACGGTATTCTTATCATGCGTAAGGCTGACGTACCTATCTACATAGTGCGGGCTAATTATTCTCGAAAAGCATTCCTAAAAAACCTGAATCGCCTGATGAGTAATAATCAGTTTTCTAAGATGTGCACCGTGCTCAATGATGCCAAAGCACAGGGTGCCTACGGCTACGGATATGGATATGGTTACGGATACGGATATGGCAGTAGCAATACTGGTTACGGCATGGGCTATTACGAAGAATCCATCCAACCTCCTACACTAAGCCAGAAGATTAAGAGTTTCTTTAGCTAACTATTAATGAGCAGTATATAATGGCCAGTTTTTGGCAACGTTTATTTGGTGGTGTAATCGCTACCAACTCTACTTCTCCTATAGACAGTCCTTTAGCTAGTTTACGAGTTGATATGCATTCGCATCTGCTGCCGGGCCTCGACGATGGGGCCGAAACGGTGGCAGACAGCTTAAACCTCTTGCGCGAACTTCGCACATTAGGTTTCCGCAAGCTAATTATGACTCCCCATGTGATGGGAGATTTCTATAAAAACACGCCCGAGGGTATCCGGACGGCCTTGGCAGAGTTGCAAGCTGCAGCCTTAGCTGAGGGCTTTGACGACATAGCTCTGGAGTGCGCAGCCGAATATTATCTGGATGAGTGGCTTGGTCAGCGCCTAGCTGAAGGCTCTGAACTACTGAGCTTTGGTGGCGAGAAGCGCTATGTGCTTTTCGAGACATCTTATATGAATGAGCCTTTCAACTTACAAGCCACTATTTTTGAGTTGAAAGCAGCCGGCTATCAACCTGTACTAGCTCATCCAGAGCGTTATACTTACTACTACGGCCGATTTGCTGAAATCCGAAAACTGCGGCAAGAATACGGGGTGCTATTGCAGCTAAATCTCAACTCACTAGCAGGATACTACTCGCCTACCGCTCGTCACGTGGCCGAGCAGCTGATAGATGAAGGATTAGTCGACTTCGTAGGAACCGATACACATCACCTGCGCCACACTGCCGCCTTGGCTAAGAAAACAGTCAATTCGGCTCACTTTCGGAAGCTTCTACAGTTGCCTTTGCTTAACGATACCTTGTAATCTGAGCAATTAATCCTTTTCTATAGCCGATGATTTTTGTTACCGGAGCAACTGGTCTTATCGGCTCTTTTCTGCTGCACGAGTTGCAAGCGCGAGGACTTGCCGTGCGGGCACTGCACCGGAGCGCCGCTCCCATTGATGCTTTCCCTGGTGTAGAATGGGTGCAGGGTAATATTTTAGATGCTACTCTCTTGGCATCGGCTATCTCGCCAGAAGTAACGCACGTATTTCATTGTGCTGGGCTCGTTTCTTATGCTCCACAGGATGAAGATGCCCTCCTGGAAAATAATGTAGAGGGCACAGCTGCCATTGTTGATGCGTGCCTAGCCCGGCCGGGCATTCGCCTGGGCTATGTGTCTTCGGTAGCAGCCCTAGGTTCACCGGCTGAAGCGAAAGACGAGCTACTAACTGCCGCACCGCAAATAGTTACGGAGAAGGCCACGTGGGACCTAGGAGCTAGCCACCCCGCCTATGCCACTAGCAAGTACTTAGGTGAGCTAGAAGTGTGGCGCGGAGCAGCTGAGGGCCTAGCCGCAGTTATTGTTAATCCCTCGGTGGTAGTAGGTCCCGGCGACTGGCAGCGTAGTAGCACGCGCTTACTGCGCTACGCATATGATGAGCACCGGTTTTACACGAAAGGCCTGCTCAATTTTGTGGATGTGCGCGATGTAGTGGCTCAGTTGATACGCTTGATGCTTGACCTGCCTCTACCAGCTACTGAGCGCTATATCCTGAACGGGGGCACCTACCCATTAGGAGACTTTTTACAAGACGCAGCCATTGCTTTGGGCCGCCGCCCGCCCACGGTAGCCGTACCCGACTGGGCCGCCGAAATTATCTGGCGCCTCGAGCACGGGCGGGCTATTTTGACGGGTGCCCGGCCCTTAATTACCCGTGATACAGCGCGAGCCGGGCGTCAACACATCTACTATGATGCTAGCAAAGTACAGCAATCCACCGGCTTAAGCTTTCGACCACTCAGCGAAACTATTGCCTGGGCCACGCAGGGCCTCAAAACGAACCGGACTAGCCCTCATACGGTTGTATCTTAGCGAATCGCGACAACGCTGCGCTTTCATAAGTAGGGAATATGACTAAAGGTCCTTAAATCAGTCCGGCCTAGTTATTGTCCGTTCCCACTGATTAACTGAAGGTGACCAAGTAGCTGTTCAGTTCGTACTGTACTAATTCGTGATTTTATGCGCATGAACGAATCATTTGAAGACCCCCGGGCAGCTCAGAGCACCGTGCGCCGCTACGAGCGCATGGTGGCTCACGATGAAGCCGCCTTTTTTGACTTAGAAGAATTTGAAATTATTATTGATTACTATGTGACCTCGGCAGCTTTTGACAAAGCGCAACAAGCCTGCGAGGTAGCTCTGAGCCAATATCCTTTCTCAACCGAGCTACTTATTGACCGCGCCCAGATTTCGGCTATGCGGGGTGATTATACTGAGGCCGAGCGGCAGATTTCGAGCGTAGCCAGCCTCGACCCCGATAACGCCGATGTGGCTGTAACGCGCGGTATTATTGCTACGCAGCGAGGCGAGTTCGAAGAGGCTGTCCGCTTCTTCCAAGCAGCGCTGGCTCAAAACCCTGACCGCGAAGATATTCACTTTAATCTAGGGCTGGCATACCAGAGCTGGCAAAAGTATAAGAGCGCCGCGCGGCACTACAAACATAGCCTGCGGCTGCATCCCGACAATGAAACGACGGTGCAGGAGCTACTCAACTGCCTAGAGGCTAGTAATCGTCTGCCCGAGCACGAAGAATTCTTTCAGCGCTTTACCGACGACGACCCGTATTCGGCCATTGCCTGGTATAACCTAGGGCAGTACTACTACCGGCTTGAGAAATACGAGCAAGCTATTGCAGCCTTCGATTATGCCATTGTTATTGACGCTGATTTTTATGATGCGCATCACTGGCTAGCCGACACCTATGTATGTCAGCAGCAATACCAGCGGGCCATCACGGAGTTTGAGCTTAGCTACCCGCCCAATGAGCCCACTGACGAAGCGCTGTGCAACATTGGGGAGTGCTACGAGAAGCTGCGCGACTGGGAGTTAGCTCGCCAGTATTATCGCAAGGCGCTGGATATCAACCCTAATATGGATGAAGCTTGGTTTGGCCAGGGTGTGCTACTGCAAGAGCAGGAGCGACCATTCGAAGCCATCCACTTTTTCCGCAAAGCAGTAGAGCTTTACGGAGAAAGCGGAGAGTATTGGTCGGCCCTAGGTGCCGCCGAAAACCAAGTAGGCAACGTAGTGAGTGCACTGGAGGCCTACGAACGGGCCACCGAAGTAGCACCGGAGGATGCTACTGGCTGGGTAAGCTGGAGTGCCATCCTGTACGAGCAGGGGCATTATGATGAAGCCATCGACCTGCTGAGCCACGCCGTAGAGCTGCATCCACACGAGGCGCATTTTCACTATATGTTCTGCGCGTACTTGCTGGCTTCGGGCCGGTTGCGGGAGGCGTATCAAGAACTAGAAACGGCGCTTTCGCTCAATTATGAGCAGCACACCCTGCTGTTTGATTACTTCCCAGAGCTTGAGCAGCAGCCTGCTTTGCGGCGGCTTATCGACCAGTTCCGGAAGTGATAAGCTGGTCCGTGCCCTCTAAAGTTTCTTGATAACTTACTTTTGTAGCCGCCTGCTTAACAAGCAGGCGGCTTTTTGCTTTCTAAAGAGTAGCGACCAGCCGCTGCTTCGGCGGCCTGGTTTTTACGTTGTATACCCCTACTTTTCACCCGCTTACTTAATGAACTATTCCCTTTCGCAACTGCCCGAGCGCACGCAGAAACCCCGCGAGCAAGGCTTTACCATGATGATGGACAAAGGCCTGAGCATTCGGGAAGTGGAAGACTTTCTGGAGGTAGGAGCCCCCTACACTGACATTGTGAAGCTAGGCTGGGCTACCTCCTACGTCGTACCCAATCTGCAGCGCAAAATTGATGTGTACCGGGCAGCAGGCTTGCCGGTGTACCTAGGCGGCACCCTGTTCGAAGCCTTCATCATTCGTAATCAGTTTGACGATTATCGCCGCCTACTCGATATGTTTGGGCTTGAGTATGCCGAAGTATCGGATGGCAGCCTAGACCTGCCACACGACCGCAAATGCGAGTTTATCAGCGAACTGAGCAAGTCGGTGAAGGTACTGAGCGAGGTAGGCTCGAAAGATGCAGAAAAGATTATCCCGCCTTATAAGTGGATTTCGCAAATGCAGGCCGAACTCGAAGCCGGCGCCATCAAAGTTATTGGTGAGGCCCGCGAGGGCGGCAACGTAGGTTTGTTCCGGAGCACTGGCGAAGTGCGCTCGGGTCTGGTAGAGGAGATTCTTACAAAGATTCCTTCGGAGCGCATCATTTGGGAAGCCCCTCAAAAGGCCCAACAAGTATGGTTTATCAAGCTGCTAGGCGCCAATGTCAACCTCGGTAATATCGCGCCTAATGAGGTAGTAAGCCTCGAAACCATTCGCCTAGGGCTGCGGGGCGATACCTTCTCACATTTCCTAGACATGGAAGCAGTAGACCCCATGTTCCGGCCCGAAGCTAAAACTGGCAAACCGGGTACGTCGATGCCCCGTGGTTAGTAAACCAGTAGGTGACACTATAAAAAAAGCCTGGCTCATACGAGACAGGCTTTTTTTATAAGCTTTAGAAAGAGCTACTAGCGCTTCTGAATGCGAATCGTTTTTACTTCGCCCGTTGCGAAGGTTACTTTCACGAGATAGGTCCCTCCTGCCAACTCGCTGGCATTTGGCACTGCTATTTCGGAAACACCCGCTACCGTCGTTACGGTACGGTTTGCTATAGTACGGCCAGCTAGGTCCGTCAGCTGCAGCTGAGCCGTGCCGGCAGTGGGAGCCTGAAGCACTAGCGCAGCTTGGTCGCTGCTGGTGAAGGGGCTAGGATAGCTGCTAAGCGAAGCAATTGCGGCGTCATTGGCACCAGCAAAGCTTACGGCACGGATGGGGGAGTAAGAGTACTGCCCGTCGAGGTCTACCTGGCGCAGGCGGTAGTAGCGAACACCTGACTTACCTGCTTCGATATCGGTGTAGCTATAGTTAGAAGCCGTAGTGCTGTTGGCCGATTTGCTAGCTACAAATGCGAGCTTCCGGAACTTCACCCCGTCGTTAGCTACTTCTACATCGAAGCCAGCGCTGTTGTTCTCTGTAGCCGTCTGCCACGTAACTAAGGTATTAGTACCCGAGCGCTTAGCGTCGAAGGCCACCAGCTCGACGGGCAGCGGATTCGTTTTATCGCCTAGGGTAAAGCGAGTGGTCGGTACTGCAAAGCTGGTTGTACCGGCGACCGTTACAATGTTATTGTTTGCATCTGGAGTACCACCTAGGTTGACGAAGGTACTGCCTTCGTTGACCGAGGCGAATACAACCAGGTCGTTCTCGTCGATGTTGATATTACCAGCTGGGCCTAGGTTCTTAGTCTCGCTGTCGAGGTAGAGAAAGCGCATGTCAGCCTTAATGGAGCCAGGCGCGTTAGCGTTCGACTGCGTTACTTCGAAGATGCGACGTACGCCACTAGCAGCTCCATTACCTGGGCTGTAAGCTTGAGCCGTATTGCGAGTTACTAAAATCTCACCCGGGTTGGTGTAGAACTTTAGACCCAAACCGATGTTGCCAAATAAGTCTTCTGTGCCGGGCGTGGCAGTGCGGTGCGAAATAGTTACGAAGCCTTGCAGATAAGACCCATCGCGCTCGTTTAGCAGGCGCCCTCCTACTCCATTATTAAGAGCCGAGCGGTCACCTAGATTAACAACTGAAGTTGTCGGCCGCGTGATATCCGTCACCAGCAAGCCATTACCGAAGGTGATGTCGCCAGACACGTTCATAACACCTTGCGAAGTTTTGACGCCGCCGCCATTGATGAATACGTTGGTAAAAGCGCCACCCGAAATGCTCTGGTTAGTGCCATTGAAAGCAACCGTGGTACCAGCACTAGCACCAAAGCTGGCGAAAGTGTTATCGAAGTCCCCGCTAACGTTTAATGTACCAATCACTAAGCTCAAGGTGGAACGGTCGGCTTGGCTATTGCCAGCCATCGATAGGTTGCGAGCTACTGCTACCATCTCCCCGGTGTTATCTACTAGTGATGACGCTTGCGTATTAGGATTTAGGAAGGTGTATTTAGTATTGCAGAGAATGCGCGGGTAGACGGCGGAGACATTGGTGCCAAGGTTAGCAATTACTACATTGGTATTGGCTGTTGGTACACCATTCGACCAGTTGGCAGTATCAAACCAGTTATCATTTAAACCACCTGTCCATACAGTAGATGGAACAGGAGCACCAGTTACGTTGAAACTTGCGCTATAAGGGCTTGCTCCAGTACGGTCTTGGATAGTGGTAGCTGTCGGCGCGTTAGGGTTGGTATTATCCGTAACCCCAGCCTCGAAATAGATATCTACGCTGTAGCTACCTGCGATGCTGGCGCTACTAATAAGATTGATTGTGCGATTTGCAAGCGAAAAGATACGGGTACCATCGTTGCTCACATTGCCACTCTGCGTCAGGCTTATACCAGTGTATAAACCACCACCCTGATTTTGCGGGCGCACCCGGTAATACATAGTCACGCTAGTAATCGTGCGGGCACCAGCCTCCGTAGTTACAGCTACACCACCATTGAGCAGCAGTAGGCCCGTGTTGAGGTCGTACGTCATGTTACCAAGGTTGGCTCCTTCGAACGCTGGAGTAGCCGTTGAATTCACAGTGTACGTGATTCGTGGCTGGGCATTACCGCTCGCCGAGTAAGGCGTTACGTAAACGGCAGTACCCTTAAGAGTAGGCACGGGCGGAGCAGTATAGTCAAACTCAGCCTGGTAGGATGAGCCGCTAGGGTCGGCATCTACGCCAGTTACACCGCGAGAATTACGTGTTAGCGTCCGAAACACTACTTCCAGTACATAACGGCCTGAAACATTCAATCCGTTTAGTAAATTAGCGCTGGTTACTGCGTTATTTTGGTACAATTCTCCCCCATTGTCATAGGCACCTGCATCTGACAATGGAATTGTTGTGTAAGCTGGTAGTGCAGCAGTAGTAGACTTCAGGTACACCCGATAACGTATCTCTGCGCCAGTAATAGTGACAGTTGGGGCTCGAGGGGGGGGAGGGGGCATGTAAGCCACTAAAGAACCGCTACCAACCGAAAGCGCACTATTAGTATAGTCATAAGCCCCTAGGTATGGATTACTGGTGCCAGTACTTGTGTTACCTAGGTCGATATAACTATCATATGGGGCATCACCATCAGTGTATGTACCTCTGTAGCCAACCGTAGAACTTGACGCCCCTACCGGCTGCTGATTAATGGTGATGGCATCGTCATAGAAGTAGGTGTTTTGTGCTTGTGCTGACTGCCAAGAAACCAAACTAGTGATAAATGCCAATAGTGGCACCACCGCTTTCATAAAATTCACGCGATAGCTAAGCTGTCGCTTTTTTTGCAGAGTAGTAGTTGTCATATTTGTGAGGGTAAGTTTGTTTACCTTATACAAGGAGAGTTTCCCAGATGGGTAAACCGGGGCCTTATACGGGTCAAAAATGAAAGGTGGCGCTTTTTTTTAAGTTTTTTTACGAGCCTTACTGTTCGGCTTAACTTTTTAAGGAAAACTAAGCTGAAGGCAATAGCGTGTGATTTTTTTACAAAAAAAGAGCCAAACGAGCCATTTCTATTCAGCATGCGCAGCTCTTATTTACATGCTCAGTGGCTGGCTCGCTGCACAACAAATCAAGACCTTAGCTAAAATGCCAAAGCATTAGAAAAGCGCTGAATGTACCGAGTGCAGTTTAGTTCCCAGCTGAGAAATGCGTAAGTGCTAGATTACAGTTGAATGCTACAGCGTAAGGTTAGCATTTAAGCAATATCATGCATACACTTATGCCCCTAGGTTACTTGGCATAATGCTATAGATAAAAAGATAAATAAATTTTCAGAAAACTCTAAAAATTAGTTCTTAACGACGGCTGTCAAAGCCCCAAGCCGAGTAGCTGCCCTCCCCAAGCGCTCAGACGCTTGGTAGCAACACGCAGTAGTGCCCCGCCCCTAACAGATGCATTATTAGCGGTCACCTTGGCTGCGGCAGCCGGGTTGGTAGTGGTGCGCCTTCGTTGGTAGCGTTACTTTGCAAGGTCAACATCCCTTGCGCATGGAGCTCATCAAGCACTTCCTAGACCTTATTCTGCACCTCGATAAGACGCTCGTCAATGTGGTGCACGACTACGGCAACCTCACCTATCTGATTCTGTTTCTTATCATCTTCACAGAAACTGGGGTTGTCATTTTCCCCTTCTTGCCCGGCGATTCGCTGTTGTTTGTAGCAGGGGCACTGGCCGCGCAGCCCAATCCTAGCACCGGCCACCCGCTGCTGAATATCTTCTACCTTATTCCACTGCTGCTGGCGGCCGCCTTTCTGGGCGACAACCTTAATTACTTCATTGGTGACTACCTAGGGCCGCGCGTGTTCCGAGAAGACTTCAAGCTTTTGAAGCGCAAATATTTAGAGCAAACGCAGGCCTTCTACGCCAAGCATGGCGGCCAGACGATTATCATGGCACGTTTCGTACCCATTGTGCGCACGTTTGCGCCTTTTGTGGCGGGCGTGGGCACTATGACGTACCGGCACTTTGCGTCGTACAGTATTGCGGGCGCAGTGCTCTGGGTGGTGTCGCTCACGCTGGCCGGCTACTTCCTAGGGTCTATTCCGTGGGTTAAAAACAACTTTACGTTCGTCATCTACGGCATCGTGCTCTTCTCCGTGCTACCACCGCTGTGGCAGTTTTTGCGTAGCAAGCTAGCTAGAGCCTAAGCTACTTGAACGCGGTTTTGCACCTTTATCCGTCGAAGCTATGCGCACGTTTGGACTTATTGGCCGGTCGCTTTCGCACTCTTTTTCGCAGACCTACTTTACCCAGAAGTTTTACCGACTGGGACTGGAAGACTGTCGCTATGAGCTATTTGAGCTAGCCTCGCCTCACGAGCTGCCCGGCTTGTTGGCCCAGTATCCCGACCTAGCGGGGCTCAACGTCACCATTCCATACAAGGAGCAGATTTGGCCCTATCTCACCGATGTGGCCTCATCGGCCGCGTTGGTGGGGGCTGTCAATGTCATCGAGCTGCGAGCCGATGGCACCTTGATTGGGCACAATACCGATTATGTAGGGTTTCGAGAATCGCTGCGTCCGTTTTACCCCGAGCGGGGCCCCGAGGCGCGGGCACTGGTGCTGGGCACTGGCGGCGCGGCCAAAGCTGTGGGCGTGGCGTTGCGCGAGTTAGGTATCCCCTACTGGCTTGTGTCGCGCGATGCCCTAGGGCCGCACCTCACTTATGCCGAGCTTACGCCAGCTGTGTTGGCAGCACACCCACTTATTATTAATACTACGCCGCTGGGTACCTACCCCAACGTAGACACTTGCCCACCGCTACCCTACGCGGCCCTCACGCCACAGCACTACCTCTACGACTTAGTATATAATCCTCGCGAAACGCTGTTCTTGCAAAAGGGCCGCGAAGCCGGGGCCCAAACTAAAAACGGCTTCGATATGCTAGAGCGGCAGGCCGAAGCGGCCTGGGATATTTGGAATAAGTAACTAGCTGTTAGTGCTTAGGTATTAATGATGGTTACCAACTACCCATCACTAATACTTAAGCACTAACAGCTACTACCTAAATACTACTTGCCCGATACCTTTTTGGCAATCTCGGCGGTGTGGCGGCCCTGGAAGCGGGCGCCCTCGAGCTCGTTGGCGCTGGGCTGGCGCTCGCCTTGGCCACCGGCCACCGTGCTGGCGCCGTAGGGCGTGCCGCCGGTCACCACTTCGTGGCCCATCTGACCTTGCCAAGCATAAGGCAGGCCCACGATAATAAAACCGTGGTGCAACAGCTCGGTGTGGAAGTTGCGGATAGTTTCTTCCTGGCCGCCGTGCTGGGTAGCCGTGCTAACGAAAGCGCCACCCACCTTGCCTACTAGGGCGCCGGTGGCCCACAGGCCACCCGTGCTGTCCATAAACGACTGCATCTGGCCGCAGAGGTTACCGTAGCGGGTGGGCGTGCCGAAAATAATGGCGTCGTAGTCTTTCAGCTCGTCGGGGGTCACAACGGGTACGTGGGCGAAAGCCTGCTGCGCGCCGGTAGCGCCGGTTTTATCCAGCACTTCCTTGGGCAGCGTTTCGGGCACGCGCTTTACTACTACTTCGTTACCAGCTATTTCGCGAGCGCCTTCGGCAACGGCTTCGGCCAATTTCCACACATGGCCATAGGTGGAATAAAACAACACGAGCGTCTTCATAAAAAGAAGAAAATGGGTTGGAGGGAAAAAGAGGGAACAACAAGTAACCGGAACGCTAAAACGGCTAGCCGCCGCTGGCGTTGCTTCGGGCCCAAAAGCAAGCACCAATTAATGCACACACATTTCATGTAGGCACATCAGTTAGCGCAAACAATTGATATTTACGTATGTCCTTGATAAACTAATATTTAAATTCAATTTATTACTTTTATTATCTACAGTGCAACGCTAGGTTCCTATTGTGCCTCTTGTAATAGTGAAGCGGTGAAACTAGCTGGCTTTCGACTTGGGAAAGTTTTCATACCTCGCGTTGTTTATGTTGCACGGATTACCAGCCGGCCTCGCCCGGACCCAGGCATGAGCAGTGCCGCCTGGCCCGCTACGTTTGGCCAAGACCCGCCAGCCCGGCCTACTGGGCTCACAGCCAGCCGCCCGGTGGCGCATGCCGCGCCCACCGAGGAAGAGCTGATAGATGGCTGCCTGCAAGGCCGGCAGCTGGCCCAAAAGCAGCTATACGATAAGTATGCGGCCCGTATGATGGCTGTATGCTTGCGCTATGCCCAAACTACCTTCGAGGCGGAGGACGTACTGCAAGAAGGCTTCCTGACCGTATTCCGCACCCTAGGCAGCTTTCGGCGCGAGTGCCCACTCGAATTCTGGATACGGCGCGTGATGATAAATGCCGCCCTACGCCAGCACCGCCGCAATGCCCCGCTAGTAGCCGTGAGCGACGGAGACTACCCTGAGACCCTCGCCAGCGAAGAATTTACGTTTAGCAACTACGCCTATGGCGAGCTGCTGGCCGTAGTGCAGGAGCTAGCTCCCCGCTACCGGCTGGTATTTAACCTCTACGCCATAGAAGGCTACACGCACAAGGAAATCGGGGAACTGCTCAATATATCGGAGGGCACCAGCAAGTCGCAGTACTCCCGGGCCCGGGTTGTCCTCCAAACTAAATTAGCGCGTCTGTCTCCGCCGGCGCGGCCCCTATCTTAATTACTTAGTAGTATGGATTCGCAATCGCCTCCCAAGGGCAGTCTAGAAGAGTTATTTCGCCACCACTTGCTAGAGAGCGAGGCGGCCGCCGTGCCACCGCGCCCCCTGGTATGGGACCAAATTGACAATAGCCTGCTGCTAGCCGAGAATGAGAAATACCGCCGCCGCCTGCTAGTGCACCGCTGGGGCATGGCGGCCAGCTTGCTGCTGGCAGCGCTAGCGGGCGGCGGCTGGTGGCACAGTCAGCAGCCAGCATCGCCCAACCTAGCCAGCGCCACTGGCAACATGGCGCGCGTAGAGATGACCACTGCGGCACGCCCCACCCAGCCTGCTGCAGGGCTGGTAGGTAATACAAGCCGGGCTGCGCAGGTAGCTACGGCTACTAAGCAGCTGGTGGGCACCCTGCCCACATCAGACGGTGCGGCAGCTAACTATGCCGCTACCGGCAATACCTACGAGCAGGCACCGCTGGCAGCTACTACCCTAGGCCACTCGGCCGCTCCTACACTGGCCACCTATGCCTACCGCGCCACCATGGCCTCGCAGCGCGGCGCGGGGGCGGCGGGTGCGCTGGCAGCAAATACTTTTTCGCCATCTACCAGCCAGCCTATCGATTTTACTGCTACCTCATCGTTTACTGAGTTTTCTGGCACCGCGGCTACCCTAGGCCAGCCGATGACGACGCCTGCTGCCATGGCTAGTACCTCCGAGACCAGCTCGTCTATGTCGGCACTAGCCATGAGCCGGCAGGGCGAAGCTTTGCTCGATGGCAAGCTGGCTCAGCTAGCCCTAGGGCCGAAAGCCGGGCTGCCAGCTACGCTCACGCCCGTCGAAACCAAGTTACCACCCGCTACTAAGCTTCGGCAGTGGCGGTTTGAGGCCGCCTACGCGGCTACTGCGTTCAACCCCAACGTCGACTTTGCCGCTAGTAGCTCCCTGTATCCGCTGGTCAACACTACCTCCCTTCCTAGCTATGCGGGGGGCAGGCAGTCGGCCGCGGCCGAGTACCGGGCCAACCAGCGCGGTGGCCTAGGGCAGCGCCTGAGCTTGCGTGCTACGCGCTGGCTAGGCGGGCATTGGTCGCTGAGCACAGGCCTTGAGGCCGCGCAGCAGCACGCCACCTCGGCTACCTCTATGGGCTTCGATGGCGTGCACCTAGATGCCGCAAGTTCATTTAATTCGAATCCAACTAATCCGAATCTATCTAACTCGGCGCCCCGTTCCCTACAAGCTTCTACTTATCGCTACCGCTCGGCGGGCGTGCCAATAGAGCTCCGCTACGATACCCCTACTAAAACGGGTGTCTCGTTTTACGGGCGCGTGGGAGCCATTGTGAGCGCTCTGCTCAATGTGCGCACCGAAGTGGCCAGCAACCCCGAAACGGCTCGCTCCTACTCACCTTTTGCAGGCAGCACGCCTTACCGCCGCCTCACTACGCTGCTGCGGGGCGGGGCAGGCGTGCGCTACCGCCCCGCCAACAAGGGCTGGGGCGTGAGCGTAGGCCCCACGGCCGAGGCGGGCGTGCAGTCGCTCAACTCCGATACTGACAAAAGCTTCTTGCAGCAAAGTCGCCCCTACAGCTTCGGGCTAGAGGCCGGCTTTGAGTTTAACACCGGCGTAGTGCCGGTGCAGTAGGCCACGCGGCCCAGCTGGGCCGTGCGGCTTTTCATTCTCCTCGCGCTCTCCTTCGGAAACAAACTTATGCCTTTTCAGCTGCGTCTGCTCGTGGCCCTGCTGGCGTTGCTCGCGCTGCTAGCCGCGCGGCACCTACACCGGCTCCAGCAGGCGAATGCCGCGGGCGCTCGGCCACTGGCACCGGCCTCGGTGCCAGTGGCCGAGCGCACCAGCGGCGGGCGGCCCGGCAGCGTGCCCACCAGCTGGCCGCTCTAGGACACCTAGGGCGCTACTTCCTTTCCCAACGACCCTTTTCTTTTCTGCCCCATGAAACGCGCTTTTTTAGGGCTGCTAGCGGGTGGGCTGCTATCCTGCGGCAAGACCACCATCCAAACGGGCCAGGTGGTAGCCCTGGTACCCAAGCAGCCCACCACGCTGGCCCTAGGTGGCATTGGCACCGTGGAGGCTACCCTTACCGACCTCAACGACTCACGGTGCCCTAGCGACGTGGTGTGCATCTGGGCGGGCACTATCGCGGCCACAGTGACGCTTGCCAACGGCGGCACCGCGCAAACGGTGCGCCTAGGGTACCAAAAAAGCTACGCGCTCGACTCCGCCAACGTCACGCTCCACCACCAAAGCTACTGGGTGCGGCTGCTAGACGCAACCCCCTATCCATCAACTAAAAACGGCAGCCAGCTGCGCACGGCTACGTTGCGGCTGCGGCCGGGATAGAAGTGAGCTGCCGAGTTTTAGGCCACCTAGAAACCCAAGGCTGGTATTTGGGGTTAAGTTAGCTGGCCCTTTCCTGGCCCCTCTTGCCCCTGTATGTCGACGTACCAGCTTACTTCCGAATTTAAACCCACCGGCGACCAGCCCCAGGCCATTGCCCAGCTCGTGCAGGGCGTGAATGGTGGCGAGCCGGCCCAGGTGCTCCTAGGTGCCACGGGCACGGGCAAAACCTTCACGATGGCCAACGTGATTGCCGAAACCGGCAAACCGGCCCTGGTGCTGTGCCACAACAAGACGCTGGCCGCCCAGCTCTATGGCGAGTTCAAGGCGTTCTTTCCGCAGAATGCCGTCGAGTACTACATCAGCTACTACGACTATTACCAGCCTGAGGCCTATATCGCTAGCTCTGACGTCTTCATTGAGAAGGACTTAGCTATCAACGAAGAAATTGAGAAGCTGCGCCTACACTGCACCAGCACGCTGTTGAGCGGGCGGCGCGATGTAGTGGTGGTGGCTTCGGTGTCGTGCATTTACGGCATCGGCAACCCCGAGGAGTTTAGCAAAAACGTCATTTTCCTGGCGCCTGGTCACCGCTATTCGCGCAATAATCTACTCTATCAGTTCGTGCAAATTCTATACTCGCGTACCGAGGTCGAATTCACGCGCGGCAGCTTCCGGGTGAAGGGCGATACGGTAGACGTGTTTCCGGCCTACGCCGACTTTGCATACCGCATCTTCTTCTTTGGCGACGAGATTGAGGCGATTCAGAAAATCGACCCCGCCAGCGGCCGCAAGCTGAGCGACGAGAAGAACATGACGCTGTACCCCGCCAACCTGTTCGTGACGGGCAAGGAAACGCTGAACACTGCCATTAAGGAAATCCAGGATGACATGGTGTTGCAGCACAAGTACTTCGAGAAAGAAGGACGCGACGTAGAAGCCAAGCGCATTCAGGAGCGCACCGAGTTTGACCTGGAGATGATACGCGAGCTAGGTTACTGCTCGGGCATCGAGAACTACTCGCGCTACTTCGACCGGCGCGACCCGGGCTCGCGGCCATTTTGCCTGCTCGACTACTTCCCCGACGACTACTTGCTGGTAGTAGACGAGAGCCACGCCACCATTCCGCAGATTCGAGCCATGTGGGGCGGCGACCGCTCGCGCAAGACGGCCCTGATTGAGTACGGCTTCCGCCTGCCGTCGGCGTTTGACAACCGCCCGCTGACCTTCAACGAGTTTGAGAGCATGTACCGGCAGGCGGTGTTTGTGAGCGCTACGCCCGCCGACTACGAGCTGACCCAGGCCAACGGCGTGGTGGTAGAGCAGGTTATTCGCCCAACGGGCCTGCTCGACCCCGAAATTGACCTGCGCCCGAGCATCAACCAGATTGACGACCTGCTCGACGAGGTAGACAACCGCGTGAAAGCCGGCGACCGCGTGCTAGTGACCACGCTCACCAAGCGCATGGCCGAGGAGTTGAGCAAGTACATGGAGCGCCTAGGCATCAAGGTCGAGTACATTCACTCGGATGTGAAAACTCTGGACCGCGTCGAGATTTTGCGGCGCCTGCGTCTGGGCGAGGTCGATGTGCTCATCGGGGTAAACTTGTTGCGCGAAGGTCTTGACTTGCCCGAGGTCAGCCTGGTAGCTATTCTGGATGCTGATAAAGAAGGCTTCTTGCGCGACCAGCGCTCCTTGATTCAGACCATGGGCCGCGCGGCGCGTAACGAGAATGGCAAGGTTATCCTGTATGCCGACCGCATAACGGGCTCGATGCAGCGCGCCATGGACGAAACCAACCGCCGCCGCGCCACCCAGATGGCGTATAACGAGACCCATGGCATCACGCCCAGAACGGTGCGCAAGAGCCACGCCCAGATTATGGGTCAAACTGACCTCGCTGACTATCGCGTGGTAGAGGCGCAGGCACCCGCCACTGCCTACGCTACCGGCGACACGGCCCTGGCCATGGCCGCCGAGCCCGTAGTAGCCATGATGAACCGCACCGAGCTAGAAAAGCTCATCAAGACCACCGAAAAGCAGATGGAAGCTGCTGCCAAAGAGCTAGACTTTTTGCAGGCCGCTAAGCTGCGCGATGAGCTTGGGGCCCTGAAGCAGATGCTCAAAAATAAGCGCGACTAAGCCCCTAGGTCCTTACGCCACGGGCTTCTGAAGCAGAGTCCGTGGCGTAAGAATGTGTGTTTTTGGTAGCTTTTTTTCGCGGCTAACAATAACCTAAGCCTTACTTTGTTCTAGACTACCCAAAACGAGCTTTTTAAACCATCGGAGCTTAGCCTTATCTTAACTCCTGAAACTGGCTTTATAACAAAAAAAAGTAGGCCTTGTGCAACTTTACTGATAATGGGGCCGTTAGAGGGCTTCATTTTAATTTTTCCCTTGCCAGCTTATGAAACGCAACCAGTTTTCATTGCTAATGGGCGCTGCGCTATGCGCCTCGCTAACCTTCATGAGCGCTTGCGCTACCACCGAAGGCACGTCGGGCACCACCACCGGCACCACTACTGATGGCACCACCTCGGGCTCTACTACGGGCACTACGGCCAGCACTACCACGACAGGGACTAGCACTACCGGCACTACGGCAGGCTCTACCTCTGGTGCCACTACCACAGGTACTACCACCACTGGTACTACTACTGGTAGCACCACGGGCACGACCACTGGTACTACCACCCCCTAGCTTTCTCAAGGCCGACATTAGTTGGCTTACCTGAAAAACGGGCTCCGCAGCAATTGCGGAGCCCGTTTTTTGTATCTGCTTAAGCAGCGGTTAGCTATTTAGCACCTACTAATTACTTGATTACCGCCACAAGCAGACAAGAAAAAATACAAACGCTACTTTTGGGAATCACCTACTCGCCGAATAATCATGCTAAAATCCTTACTTCTTATGCTGCTAGGGGTAGTAGCCGTAGCACCGCAGCAAGCAGCGGCCCAAAAGGCGGCGCCAATAGTGTACATGCAAATTTTTTATGAGGGCCCCGCTTGGCTGGCTGGTCGGCGAGTACTTTCCTATAGCCCTGCTTTTCGAGGTAAAACGCAGGAACTAGTGTCGGAATCAGATTCGACTCGCCAGCTGGCGCCAAACGCCTTCCTGAATCAAACTGAGCCAACTACAACGATCAGCTACACCGCTGCGACAACTGATAAGGGCACTTTCATTACAGATGCCACGGGCAAAACGCACCTACAAACACCCGCTGAACGCAAGCGAGCCCAGCAGCAAGAAACTGCACAGCTCAACCGAGGGTTGCGTATGGTAGAAGCGCGGACTGACCTAGGAAGGGCGGTACTCACCAAAGCGCTGAATGAGGCTGCTGCCGACGGCTGGGAAGTGGTGCAGCTGACTGCTACCGGCACTACCGGCGCCTTGGTTTACTTGCTGCGCCACCGCTAGCCTGTACACGAACTTAGTAGAGCGGCTGTGGCAGCAGCTCCACGAATACCTGCGCCCCGGGCTGACTAGCAAAATGCCTCAATCGTGCCCGCACAAGGCTCTCTGGCAGCTGCACCTCTATTTCGTAGTAGCTGCCCATAAACCGCACGGCCTGAACAATACCGGGCAGGCCAGGGCCGCTGGCCGCCAACGCCAGCTGCTCGGGCCGCACTAGCAGCGGCGCATCGGCAGCCGAGCTGGCGCTAGCAACACCTAGGGCCAGCCGGTCGGCACCGCGCACCAAGTTGTAGTCGCCAAATAACGCGGCGGTGTACTCGTCGGTGGGCTGGGCGTATAGCTGCTGCGGCGTGCCGCGCTGCACGAGCTGGCCGCGGCGCAATACCAGTATTTCGTCGGCCCAGGGCAGCACATCGGTAGCATCGTGCGAAACCAGCAGACAAGTGATACCTAGGCGCGTACCGACCTCCTCGATAATGGCCTGGAGCTGGCGCTTGTGCACCCGGTCGAGGTTCGAGTACGGCTCGTCGAGCAACAGCAACCTAGGCGAACCCAGCAGCAGCCGCGCCAGCGCCACGCGCTGCTGCTCACCGCCCGAAAGCTGGTCGGTGCGGCGGGCCAGCAGGTGGTCGATGCGGCAGAGCTCGTACAGGGCCTGGGCCTCGGCGGCGGGGCGCTTGCTAGCGTAGCGCAGCACCTGCTCCACGCGCAAGGAATGCGGTAAGTCGGACTTTTGCGATAGATAGGCCACGCCTGGGTGGCCTGGCACTAGCGCCTCATGCGGCCCGCGCACCCGCTCGCCCTGAATGCGAATTTCGCCGGTGCTGGGTTGTATCAGACCTGCTATAATTTGCAGCAGCGTGCTTTTGCCCGCTCCGCTTTCGCCAGCCAGGGCCAGCTTGTGGTGGGCACGCTGGTCGAAGCTGATGGGCGCCACCACTACAGCCTCCCGCTCTACCAGGCTGATATCCGATACCCGAAGCAATTCCATAGGCGCTAGTAACCGGCAGGGCCAGGGAATGATTTAAGACAAGGAAAGGGCTTACTGGCTGTCGGCGGCGCGGCGCAGCTCGTCGTCGGCGCCGGCCGCGCGCTTGCGGGCGGCGGCTACCTTGTTATTACCAAAACGATAGGTGAAGGCCGCCGTGACGACGCGCAGGTCCTGGCGCCGGTAGAAGGTCTCCATAAAATTATTGTAGGTCGAGGTCACGCGCAGCGGCGTGGTGTAGAAGATATCGGTCGCATTCAGGCGGAAGGTAGCTTGCTTGTGCCAGAAAACCTTCTGCACTGCCGCGCCTACCTGCCCCCGGTGCTGCAGCACCTGAAAGCCGCCTACCTCGCGCGATTCATAAAAGCCATTGAGCTCGGCCGTCCAGCCATTAGGCAGCGCAAAGCTGTTGTTGGCAGTAAGGTTGCACGCCAGGCTGCCACGGTCGAGCACGGTGCCATTGAGCGTGCCCTGGTACTGGTTGTAGTAGCCTAGCACGTTGGCGTACAGCGTCCAGGTTTTGGTCAGCTCAAAGGGCGCAATTAGGTTTAGCGTGTAGAAATTCTGCGTGTTTAGGTTCACGTACTGGTTCACCACCACCCGGCCGCCATCGGGCGAGGGCAGCTGCGCCACCACAAAAGGCTGGTCGGTGCGGGCGTAGGCTAGGGCCGTCGTAAACTTTCCTTTGTAGGTGTGCGACACCTCAAAGTTGTAGCTAGTCTGGGGCTGCAGGTTGTAGTTGCCCGAGCTATACGACGTGGCATCCAGGTACACACGCAAGGGGTTCACCTGCAAGTAGCTGGGCCGGTCTATACGCCGGGCTACACTCAGCGCCAGCGTATTGTTTTTGTTGAGCGTGCGCTGCACCAGCAGGCTTGGGAAGAGCTGAAAATAGTGTTGGTCGCGCACCCTAGTATCGCCTAGGTCGGCTCGGATGTTGGTTTGCTCGCCCCGCAAGCCAGCTTGTACCGTCGTTTTGACCACCACGCCTCGCAGGCTTGCGTAGGCCGCGTTTACATTTTCGCGGTAGGCAAATGGCTGCGAAATAGCCTCGAGCAGCGTGTAGGTGTAATCTGTCGGGTTAGTGCCCGTGCGGTTGATGAACGTGGTAGCATTATCCGATACTATTTGCGTCACTTTAGCGCCTGCGTCGAGGCGGGTGCGGTGCGGCAGCGGCTGGCTATAGTCTACCTTGGCCGTGCCGATGGAAAGCGTGCTGCGCTGGTCGCCGGTCAGTTCGTCGTGTCCCGACATGGGGTCTTCCTGCTGGGTTACCAGTTTGAGCTGGCGCGAATTGCGGTAACGAGCGTAGTCAACATCGGTCGTGATAACGCTGGCATTGGCCGAATCGGCAAAGGCGTGGCGCAGGTTCAAGTTCACCGACCCATTGGGCCGGCTTACATCTTGCTCGGCCCGCGAGTAGATACGGTTGAGGCGCTTGCCACCATCGCCGTAAAAAAACGCATCGCCGGTCGTTTCGTTGGTGGTTTTGCTGGCTAACCCAGTCGCCGACACGCCCAGCAGCGTGCGTTTCGAGAGGTTCAGGTCGAGTCCTACTTTAGCGCTGTGCGTCAGCTGTTTCAGATATTGATACGTATCCTGCTCGCTGCGGGCAGCGGGCAGCGTAGGTGTGGCAGCAAATTGCCGATGAAAATCGAACTGTGTGTAATACTGGCGGTCGTTGAAGGCGTAGGTGCCGTAGAGGTTAAAGCTCTTGCGGCGGTAGTTGAGCGAGCCACCGGCTATCGCTTTGCCGTAGCGGCCGCGGCCGTAGCTGGCATTCAGGCTACCATTGGCACCTAGGCGCTGGTCTTTCTTGAGGTTGATGGCAATGACCCCTGCCCCGCCTTGGGCATCGTAGCTAGCGGGTGGGTTGGTTATCAACTCAATGCTTTGCACCTGCTCGGCGGGTAGCGCCCGTAGGTATTCGGCGAGGTCGCTGCCGGTAAGGGGTACCCGCTTGCCGTCGAGCACCACTAGCAGGCCTTGGCGGCCGCGCAAGGCCAATTCATCAGTGCCATTGACGGTCACATTGGGCGCGCGCCCTAGGATGTCGAGCGTAGTCGCCCCGGTTGCCAGCGGGCTGTCGGCCACGTTTACCACGGTGCGGTCGGTCAGGTGCTCATACAGCGGCTTGCGGCCAGCCACCGTTACTTCCTTCAATACCGTAGCCTGGCTAGGTACCAGGCTGATGGCCGGCAACACGGCGCCCGTAGCTGGTAGCACCAGGGCAGGGCTCCAGTAGCGCTGGTAGCCCACCTTTTGCGCCGATACTAAGTAGCGCCCGCCTGCCGCGGCTTCTAGCTGAAAGGCCCCGGTAGCACTGGTGAATTCCGTTTTGACTGCTACCGAATCTGAAGCCCGGTGCAGTGTCATGGTCACCAGTTCCAGCCCAGCCCCCGGGGCGCTGCCGACAGTACCCGTGATAGCGGCACGCTCTTGCGCCTGCATAGCCAGCGGTACTAGCATTCCCCCACCAATCAACAAATACCGCGCGACACGACAAAAAGTGGAATTTATATAAATCAGAGTAAAAAAGGGCATAGGCAAAACGTGGGCAGCGGCAAGGTATCGTAGTAAAAAATGTTTCGGCGTGCAGCCTGTGACAGTAGCCACTGCACGCGGCGCCCATTTGCAACAACCAGACTATTTAGGCCTGGCTGACCATTTTAGCGACTTAGACAATACGTAAAGTTGCGGTGTCACTCTTAATATTCCAATAGCATTAGCAAGACTTTCTGTAATCTATCGGGGAGCCCTGTGCCTAAAGAGCGAGCCAATCGAACCGGACCCACCTATGCCCCTCTGCTAGGGCAGGAGAGCACAGGGTAATCTTACCTAGGGCCTGGCCTTAGCTTGCCGCCTACCTTACTCGCCCATTCCCGCGCCACCATGCTCCGCTTTCTGTCGCTAGCTACCCGATTTCTAATTTTTCTATTATTGACCGCTCCCAGTAGTGCGCAGCCTGGCTTAGCCGGTGGGGCACCTCAAAAGCAGGTACAGTACCTATCGGGGCGCGACAATACGCACACTGCTACCTGGAACTTTTACTGCACTAGCGGGCGCAAAAGCGGCTATTGGACCGCTATTCAGGTGCCTTCATGCTGGGAGCAGCAGGGGTTCGGCGCCTACAACTACGGCCGCGACTACAAGACCTATGGCAAAAATTTTCGCTTCGCCGACGAGCAGGGCAAGTACAAACACAGCTTTTCGGTGCCGGCCGCGTGGCAAAATCAGGCTGTTTATATTGTGTTTGAGGGCGCCATGACCGACGCCGAAGTGCGCGTGAACGGCCAGTTGGCCGGGCCCATCCACCAGGGCGCGTTCTACCGGTTTAAGTACGACATCAGCCCACTGCTGAAGTTTGGCCAAGCCAACTTGCTCGAAGTGACGGTGAGCAAGATGTCGGCCGACGCCTCGGTTAATAATGCCGAGCGCTTGGCCGATTACTGGGTATTCGGCGGCATTTTCCGGCCCGTGTACCTAGAGGCTACACCTAGGCAGTTCATTCCACACACCGCCATTAATGCTCGCGCCGACGGCTCGTTTGCCGCCAATGTGGGGCTGCGCGGCCTCACCCAGGCAGCAGAAGTGAAGGCCGAACTCATCGACGCCAGCGGCCGGGTGGTGGGCACCGCCCTAGGTCGCGCAGCAGCCACTGATACGGTAGTACAGCTACGCACCCAAGTGGCTAAGCCCCTAACCTGGACCGCCGAAACGCCCCGCCTCTACCGCGCCCGCTTTACGCTGCAAGCGGCTGGCCAGCCGCTGTACCAAACTACCGAAGCCTTTGGGTTCCGCACTATCGAGGTGCGGCGCGGCAAGGGCATTTTCGTGAACGGCACCCAAGTGAAGATGAAGGGTACCAACCGCCATAGCTGGTGGCCCGAAACCGGGCGCACCCTCAATGACTCGATACACTTGATGGATGTGAAGCTCATCAAGGAAATGAATATGAACGCAGTGCGGATGTCTCACTACCCGCCCGACGCCGAGTTTCTGCACCTCTGCGACTCGCTGGGGCTGTATGTGCTCGATGAGCTGGCAGGCTGGCAAAAGGCCTATAGCACCAAGGCCGGCCGCCCGCTGGTGCGCGAAATGGTGCGCAAGGATGTAAACCACCCCAGCATCGTTTTCTGGGACAATGGCAACGAGGGCGGCACCAATAAGGAATTGGATGCGGAGTTTGGCAAGTATGACTTGTCGAATCGGCCCGTCATTCACCCACACCACCGGCCGGGCAATGCGGCCAACGGCATCGACTGCAATCATTACGAGAACTACTACAGCACCAAGCAGATACTCGCCGATTCGCTCATCTATATGCCCACCGAGTTTCTGCACTCGCAGGACGATGGCGGGGGCGGCGCGGCCCTGGCCGACTTGTGGGACTTGCACTGGAAAGCCCAGCGCTCGGGCGGCGGCTTTCTGTGGGCGCTGGTCGATGAGGGCATCGTGCGCACCGACCAGCGCGGCATCATCGACGTGAACGGCGTGAATGCGCCCGACGGCGTGCTCGGCCCGCACCGCGAGAAGGAAGGCAGCTTCTTCGCCATTCGGGAGATTTTCTCACCCGTGCGCATCGAATTGAAGGAGCTTCCGGCCAAGTTCAACGGCCGCGTGGCCGTCGAAAACCGCTACCACTTCACCAACCTCAACCAATGCTTTTTCCAGTGGGAGCTGGTGAAGTACCGCCAGCCAGGCGAGGTATTTACGGGCTATAGCACACTGAAGAAAAGTCGCATTGCTAGCCCTAACGTGGCGCCGCTTGCCACCGGTCAGTTCGACCTCAAGCTGCCCAAGGATTGGAAGAGCTACGACGCCATCGTGCTCTCGGCCTTCGACCCACAGAAGAACCTCGTATATCAATGGACCTGGAAAACTGGCCCTAACGCCAACTTGCTGCGCGACCTGCTACCCGCCGCCACGCCCGTGGCCGCCGCGCCACAGCCAGTTGCAGGGGCCTCGGCCCCTACCCTACCGGCCACTGTGGCTGTGGCCGAAACCGACACGTTGCTGACGCTACAAGCCAGCGGCATCAGCATCAGCTTTAGCAAGCGCACCGGCCACATCGGGCAGGTGAAGGGCAACAACGGCGACAAGCTCAGTTTTGCCAATGGGCCGGTGCTGGTGGGCGGCGCAGCCCCATTTCAGAGCTTAACCCATCGCACCGAGGCGGGCGCCGAAGTGGTGGAAGTACGCTACCTAGGGGCCCTCAGCACCGTGCGCTGGACCCTACGCCCCGATGGCTGGCTGCGCCTTGACTACGCCTATGACCTACCCACTGGCGACTATGCCGCCGCGGGCCTTACGTTTACCTACCCCGAAAACTACGTGCTCGGTGCCAAGTGGCTGGGTAAGGGTCCTTATCGCGTGTGGAAAAACCGCTTGGCCGGCCCCAGCACTAATGTGTGGGAAAACCCCTATAACAACACCCAGACCGGCGCGGCGCCCTGGCTCTACCCTGAGTTCAAAGGTTATTTTGCCGACATCGTGTGGCTGGAAATGAATACGGTAGAAGGCAAATTTCTGGTAGCCAGCCCCGACAAAGGCTTGTTCGTGCGCTTGTTTGACTTCTACGGCTTGTCGGGGCCGGTGCCCGCACCCGCGCTGCCCCCCGGCAACTTCTCGTTCCTGGATGCCATTCCACCCATCGGCACCAAGCTGGCGCTCAACCTTGACAACAATACCAAGAACCTAGGGCCGCTCAGCGAAGCTAACCACTTGGGGGGCGTTACCAAGCGCACGCTCTACTTCTTCTTTGGCCTGCCCAAGACTACGGGCAAGCCTCAGCCCTACGTCGTGCCCGCCAAGAATGACTTGTTCTAACGCGAAACCCCACCCCCGGCCCCTCCCCTCCGGGAGAGGGGAGTCTATCGTGAGTAGACCTTCATAGTCGTCAGGCTCCCCACCCCCGGAGGGGAGGGGCCGGGGATGGGGTCTTACGAGCGGCGAGTACACCTAGGCTACTTTTTCGCCGTCCGAATAACTGGATGGTTACTCAGCGACAGCGGTTGAGCAAAGGCCACGCTGGCCAGTGCCTGGTCGTCCTGTGCTTGCTGCGCCAGCCGAGCGGCAGAGGGCCCGGCACTTGCCGTGCTTACTAACCGCGACTTTACAAACATCTCTACAGTTAGCTGTTGCGCAGTAGCCGTCACCTTCAACGTAGCACCCGGCTGCACCGCTACTGTGGTGGGGGCGAACGGGAAAATATCGACCTGCACAGCAGTAGCTATATCATGAAAAGTATAGCTGTACACGCGCTGCGGGCCGGCTTGGTACTGCGCCACCACTGAGCCGGCACCTAGGCAAAAGCGGTAGTCGAGGTGCTGGATAGCGGCTGGCAGGCGGGGCGCCAGCGTTAGCTGCTGGTTGGGCACGTCGGGGCGAATACCTAGGAAATACTGATACCACACCCGCAATTGCTCGGCATTAGACCAGGCTTGGAGGTAGGCACCCGTGAGCTTGGGCCACGCTTGGCCGGGGTGCGGGTAGGCATCGAGGTTTTCGCTGAGGCCGCCCACCACTCCTAGGGTCAGCGCTTGGCGGTTGGAATTGGCAAAGAGCTGGTAGGCCGTTTCGACCTGGCCGGCTTCTAGCATGCGCTGCATGGCAATGCCATTGAGCCACGGCCAGATGGTGCCACGGTGGTAGGCCGCATCCTTGTGGTATTCGGGGGTGAGGTGGTACGGGTGAAACTGCGGGTCGTGCCGGTCGAGGGTAGCCACTCCCCACGGATACACCAGCTCCTGCCAGGTTTTGCGTAGCACCTGCCGCGTGAAGGCAGGGTCGGCCACTAGGTCGAGGGCAAAGAGCTGGTTGGGGCGCAGCGTAAAATCGGGCTTGCCCTGCTGGTCGAGCCGGTCGGCTAGGTAGTCATGGGTGGGCTGGCGATAGTCCTGCCCGAAGTGCTGCTTCACCTGCTCGGCGAGCTGCGTCCATTTGGCTTGGTTAGCCTCGTCGTGCACGTAGGCCGCGAAGTAGGCGCCGGCTTGCAGCTGCTGGTGCCACAGCGCCTGGATGTCGTTGGCGCGGGTGCCCCTAGGGGTATAGGCCACAAGCTTGGCATCGCGGGCGTCCATCCAGGTTTCATTGTCTTCGTGCAGCAGGTAGCCTTTCGTATCGACCCAATTTTTGAGCGCGCCCTCGATGCTGGCCTGCACGGCTGGGTACAGCTGCCGCACCAGCGCCGTATCGCCCGAGTACTGCACGTAGTCGCGCAGGGCAATCACGAAGCGCGGCGTGCCATCGGTGGTGTGGTAGTCGATGTTGCTGGGGTTGACGATGTTGGGCACCCGCCCGTAGTACTTCGACGCTGGGTCGGTTTGCTGAAACTTAGCGAATGACTCCAAAATGCGCCGCGCCGTGGCAAACTGCCCCGTCACTAGCACCGCGCCGGGCAGCGAGATAAACTCGTCGCGCCCCCAGTACTCATTAAACCACGGCAAGCCGGCGTAAATGCCATCGCCTTGCTGCCGGGTCACGAGCTGGTCGGTGGTGATGGCCAGCCAATGCAGGGCCAGCGCGAGCGAGTCGTCGCTGGCGGCTAGGTAGGTGTTGTTTTGCAAATACTGGCGCAGGCGCTGCTGGCGGGCCAGCTTCAGGGCCGCGCTGTGCTGCTGGCCATCGCGCACCAGCGCCACAGCTTCGGCCTCGTCTTGGCCGCAGGCAATGAAAAAGCCCGCGCCCGCCGCCATTACCCGTTCGCCTTGCCGGGTGAGAACGCCCGGCTGCCTAGGGGCCACTGCCAACACAAACTTGCCCTCGCGGGCCGAGAAAAAGGCAATGTCTCCCTGCTGATGCAGCAAGCGCACGTGCTCGCCTTTGAGCTGCAGGCCTATGGGCTGCGTGGCACCTCCTAGGTCTATTTCGAGCAGGTTGCGGTCGTCAAACAGCCACAGCTCTTCTTGTAGCGCCGGGCCGTGCTGGCGCACCAGCTTGTGCGGATACACCGTGGCGGCGGCCATTTGGTTGTCGAGCAACTGGTCGCCTACGTATAGGTCGTAGCCGCCAAATACCCGGTTTTTGGCTACGTTGAGGCCCTCAAACCACGAGTACTCGGGGTGAGTGACGGCGTGCGTTTGGGCGCAGTAGTAGGCGGCGGCTTTGTTGGTGAAGGAGGCAATGCGGTTGGCCGAGCGCGGCACCGTTACTTGCATGGCTTCAAGGATATCGCGTTGGTCGGACATGGTTTCCGTACGAGTTGGGCCGGAGCGCGTGCAGCCTGCGGCAAGCAGGAGCACGCTCACTCCCCAACCAATAGCAGTAGGTAAGCGCATAGTAGAACTGGTAGCTTAGCGCGGCCAATGGGCCGCGGCTCCGAAGCCAGTACTACCGCCTTTTGGTTAAACACACTCCCTGCGCCTACTGCCCACTGCTACACCAGCAAGCGGGCCTGATGGGCCGCGTTGATAAGCGCGGGCGCATTTTTTAAGGTAGCCAGCGCCACTTCCTTAGCCGCCTGTTTCAGTTCATCCTTACTGATATCTCGAGTTTCTTCGCGCACCAGGTCGGTCAGGGCCTGGAAGGTGTGGGCTAGTGCTTTGTTCCGGGGCCGTTCGGCTTGCAACTCCGCATACACCGCATCGAAGTGCGCCCGAATTTTCTTGCGCTTGGTGCGAAAAATCGATTCGTTGGTCACCTGCGGCTGAATGGCGTCGAGCAGCGCTACCAGTGGTAGCAGCTTGGTAGCCGTGGCTGCTACAGCCCCACCTAGGCGCTGGCGGCGGCTTGGGGCCATAGTGCTGGGCAACATAAGTGCTGTTGCATCAGCTGCCAAAGGCTCCGCGTCAAGTGTTGCCACCGATGTGGCGCGCTCTAGTAAAGTAGAAGAGGTATAATCCATAAGGCGCCCAGGCTGAGGGTGTATGCTAAGGTAGCAAACACCTTGCCTAGCCAGCTACGCCGTTGTGCCGTGCTGCTTTATTGGGCCGGAGCCGGCGCAGCAGCCTTGGCCGGCTTGGTGGAGCTGCGGCGATTATCTCCCTTGCGGGCACGGGCGGGGGTAGTACGCGACGGGACGGAAGAACTCATGCCAGGAGCCTTGGCCGGCTTGGTGGAGCTGCGGCGATTATCTCCCTTGCGGGCACGGGCGGGGGTAGTACGCGACGGGACGGAAGAACTCATGCCAGGAGCCTTGGGTGCATCGGCACGGTCGCTGCCCACGTTTTTGGTACCCGATACGGCAGGCGTACCGGCCGAGGACGAGCCGGCAGGGGTAGTTTGGGCTTGGCTTATTGCCACAGTGCTCAGGCACGCCGCCAGGAGAAGGAACAGTTTCATAACTTTTGCTTTAGGAAGTAGCTACTAACCCTACGCAGTCAGCTGCCGCAGGTTGGTGGGAGCTTCGTAATTAAGCTGCGCCCGCCAACCTGCGGCGGCTGACTGCAATTCCCCGGTGCACGGCTACGCTGCTATATCAAGCCGCGCCGCGCCAAACCAGTGCTTCGTTCGTCGTGCTTAATCAATGGCCACTTTGGCACCGGTCAGGTTCACGTCGGTCTTCAATACCCGGCCGGCCGACACTGCGGCGGCTAACGGCTGCCCGCCGCCCACGAATACCTGCACCTTTTCGGCTAGCTCTACGCGCTGGGCCTGGGCCGTGAGGCGCGCGAGCTGGCGCGGCGTGAGTGTGAACTGCACCGTCTGCTTGGCGCCCGGCGCTAGGGTGATGCGGCGGAAGCCTTCAAGCGCGTGCCGCGCCACGCGGCCGGTAGCGCCGGGGTGGCGCAAGTAAAGTTGCACCACCTCGTCGCCGGCGCGCTGGCCCGTGTTCTGCACCTCCACACTCACCCGAATGGGCTGGCCGGTGGCAGGCTTCGATAGCACCTTCAAATTGCTGTATTTAAACGTAGTGTAGCTCAGGCCGTGGCCGAACGGAAAGAGTGGCTCACCGGTGAAGTAGCGGTAAGTGCGGCCTTCCATGCTGTAGTTGTCGAAGGCCGGCAGCTGCGCTTCCGACTTATAGAACGTCACGGCGAGGCGGCCAGCGGGGTTGTAATCGCCAAATAGTACATCGGCTAGGGCCGTGCCAGCGGCCTGCCCACCGTACCAGGTGTTGAGGATGGCCGGCAGGTTGGCGGCCTCCCAGGGCGTGCCGATGGCGCTGCCCGTCATCAGGGCCAGCACCACGGGCTTGCCGGTGCTGTGCAATATTTTCAGCAGGTCGGTTTGCACTTGGGGCAGGCCGATGCTGGTGCGGTCGCCACCGCTGAAGCCGGGCACATCCACTTTCATTTCTTCGCCTTCGAGCCGGGGCGAGATACCGCCCACGAATACGAGCGCGTCGGCGTCTTTTACCTGGGCCAGAATGTTGGCGGCGGTCATGGGCACTACCTTCGCGCCAGTGAACTTTAGGATGGTGCGGCGGTCGGTTTGGAGATACTCCAGGCGCAGCCCTAGGGGCTTGCCAGCCGTTACGGGCAGTACGTACTGCTTGGTCGAAACGCCGCGGCCAGCCCAGTTGTCGAGCACCAGCTTGTCGTCCACGAATAAGCGGTAGCCATCGTCGCCGGTGATTTGCAGGGCCAGTTCCTCCGTTTTTTCGGGGGTGAAGGTGGCGCGGTAGCGTGCCGAGAAATTTTCGGCGGGCAAGCCGGGTGCTACTTCCATTTTCACATTGGCCAGGTAACGGTCTAAGCCGGCCTCCTGGCGCGTAGCCACGGGGGCACCCTCTAGGTTAGTGCCTTTGAAGTACTCCGCCTGAAAGCCCGGCTGACCATTGAAAGCCAAGCGCTTGTTGATGTCCAACGGCTCGTACACGGTGTTGCTGGCGTAGTCTACACCTTGCACATAGGTCACTTCGGTGTTCTTGCCCACCTTGGCCCGGATGCCTTCGAGCGGCGTCACGATGTCGGTAGGAAAGCCGTTGTAGTTGCCGAGCTGCACGGCTTCGTTGTCGGCGTTGGGACCTAGGACCACGATTTTCTTTAGGTCCTTGCGCAGTGGCAGCGTGTTCTTTTCATTTTTGAGCAGCACCACCGACTCGCGGGCCATCTTGAGGGCGTGGGCTTGGTGCGGGGCGCTCTCCACCACACTCAGCGGAATCTGAGCGTACTTCACGCGCTCCACCGGGTCGAACATGCCCAGCTGAAACCGGATTTTGTAGAGCCGCTTCACCGACACATCGAGCTGCTGCTCCGTGATGAGCTTTTTCTGCACCGACTCCAGCAGCGAGTTATAAGTAAAGAGCTTACCGGTAGCGCACTCTATGTCAGTGCCGTGCAGCACGGCATTGGCGGCTGCGGTGGCGGCGTCGGGGTCCGTTTTGTGGTGCTGCCAGAAGTCGTTGAGCCCGTCGCAGTCAGAAGTGACGTAGCCCTTAAACTTCCATTTCTTATACAAGATGTTGGTCATCAAGATGTCGCTGCCGCAGCAAGGCTGGCTGGCGTAGGCGTTGTAAGCGCACATCACGCCGGCCACCTTGGCATCTACAATGAGGTCGCGAAAAGCGGGCAGGTACGTATCCCACAAGTCATAGTCGCTAATTTTGGCGTTAAACTCATGGCGCAATTGCTCGGGGCCGCTGTGCACGGCAAAGTGCTTGGCGCAAGCCGTTATTTTCAGATACTTCGGGTCATCGCCCTGAAAGCCTTTCACCAAAGCGGAACCCAGCTGCCCGGTCAGGTAGGGGTCTTCGCCGTACGTTTCCTGCCCCCGGCCCCACCTAGGGTCGCGGAAGATGTTGATATTGGGCGTCCAGAAGGTAAGCCCCTGGTAAATACCACGCTCGCCGCGCCGCACGTACTCCTGGTGCACCGCCCGGGCCTCGTCGGAGGTGATGGTCGCCATCTGGAGCATGGCGTCCTTGTCAAAGGTTGCCGCCATGCCAATGGCCTGCGGAAAAACCGTGGTTTTCATGCTGGTGCGCGCCACACCGTGCAAGGCTTCGTTCCACCAGTTGTAAGCCGGGATACCTAGGCGGTCGATGGCCGGTGAGGCGTTCAGCATCTGCGACACCTTTTCGGGCAGCGTGAGGCGACCCACTAGGTCGTCTACGCGCTGGTCGATGGGCAAATCGGGGTTTTGGAAAGGGTAAGCGGCTGTGGGACTAGCAGTCGGGCGCTGAGCGCTGGTGGCCGCGAATACGAGTAGGCCCAGGAGCAGTTTAGGTAGTTTCATGGGGGTGGGAATAGATAGAATTGCGGCTTAACCGCCAGTTCCTACTAGTAGGCTCTGAAGGCTGCCACCAGCAGTTTGTTGCGGGTAAGCCGACCTGGCAGCTACCGCAAGCTCCTCAAATGTACAGGCAGCCCGTAGGCCCTAGCACAGCTAAAAACCTGGACAGCAAGCAAAATTCTCAATAAAAGCTATCGGCATCGTCTTCGCAAACGTTTCTGATAGGCAGCTGCTTAGCAACAATTTTGTGCGCAGCACCTAGGACGACCCTGGTTTGGGCTTGTTGCGACACTCAGCTTCGCCCGCCCGGCCCTCCCCAAACTGTGCCAGGCTAGGCGAGGCGCCACCGGCCCGGCGCCTTGCTTTGGCGGGCTGGGTTATGAGGCGCCAAGCCACTCAGCGCAGGGCAAGCTAACTGCTACCTAGGGTGCCCTAGAAGCGTCGCTCGCTGCCAAGCACCAAAATTTACTTAATATTGACACGGCTAATGAGCCGGCGGCCCCACCTGGGGCGCCAGTTTCTGCATCCCTTACCCACCTATATTACCCGAGAGGAAATGACCAAAATCAAAGTAGCCAACCCCGTAGTGGAGCTCGATGGCGACGAGATGACCCGTATCATCTGGAAATTTATCAAAGACAAGCTCATTACCCCTTACATAGACGTAGACATCAAATACTACGACCTAGGAATTGAGTACCGCGATGAAACCAACGACCAGGTAACCATCGACGCGGCCAATGCTATCAAGCAATACGGTGTGGGCATCAAGTGTGCCACCATCACCCCCGACGAGGAGCGCGTGGCCGAGTTTGGCCTGAAGCAGATGTGGAAATCGCCTAACGGCACTATCCGCAACATCTTGGATGGCACTGTGTTCCGCGAGCCTATCGTGACCAGCAACGTGCCCCGCCTGGTACCCAACTGGACAGCCCCCATCTGCATTGGCCGCCACGCCTTCGGCGACCAGTACCGCGCCACCGACTTCGTAACCAAGGGCAAAGGCAAGCTCACTATCACCTTCACCCCCGAAGATGGCGGCGAGGTGCAGTCGTTTGAAGTGTTCAACTTCAAGAACGACGGCGTGGCCCTGGCCATGTACAACACCGACGAGTCGATTCGCGGCTTTGCCCACGCCTGCTTCAACCAAGCCCTGATGAAGGGCTGGCCGCTGTACCTGAGCACCAAGAATACCATCCTGAAGAAGTACGATGGCCGCTTCAAGGACATCTTCCAGGAAATCTACGAGCAAGATTACACGGAGAAATTTAAGGCCGCTGGCATCACCTATGAGCACCGCCTGATTGACGACATGGTGGCCTCGGCGCTGAAGTGGAACGGCAACTTTGTGTGGGCCTGCAAAAACTACGACGGCGACGTGCAGAGCGACACCGTAGCCCAGGGCTTTGGCTCGCTGGGCCTGATGACCTCAACGCTCGTGACGCCCGACGGCAAAACCATGGAGGCTGAAGCCGCCCACGGCACCGTAACGCGCCACTACCGCGACCACCAGAAAGGCAAGCCCACCAGCACCAACCCCATCGCCAGCATCTTCGCCTGGACGCGCGGCCTGGAGTTCCGCGGCGTGCTCGACGGCAACCAGGAGCTGATTGACTTCTGCAAGGCCCTGGAAGCCGTGTGCGTAGAAACCGTAGAAAGCGGCAAAATGACCAAAGACCTCGCCGTTTGCATCCACGGCAACAAAGTGGAGCACGGTCGCGACTACCTCTACACCGAGGAGTTTTTGGAAGCGCTCGACGAAAACCTGAAAGCCAAGCTGGGCAAATAAGCCCTAGGTTAGCTTTTAATGAAAAGGCCCCTCTGCATGGCAGAGGGGCCTTTTTTGTGATACTGAGTAGCCTGAGCTACCAAAACCCGGCTACGCTACTCGTACATGTCGGTCGGGTCGGCGGCGGCCAGCTCGGTGAGGAAACGGCCGATGGCCTGGGTGGCAGCGGCCAGCACGGCGGCGCCTTTCTCGGCGGTAGCCTCGGCGGGGTCGCCCACGCCGGTGTCGGCGGTTACTTGTGTCCACTCGCGCTGTGCCCAGGCCCAGCCCTGCCGCAAGGCCTCGATGCGGAATTGCTTGGCATGCCCCGAGCCGGCTTCGGACAGCGGGCGCACCAGCTCAGGGGCAATGTGCAGCATGGCACTGGTTTCGAGGGCATCAGCATGGTCGCCAGGCGCCGTGAAAAACTTACTCCTATCAACGGCCTTAAACCAGTTGACCGTGCACAGAAACACCGTGGGGAACTCGGCTTGCAGCTGGCGCAGGTGCTGGCGAAAGTCGTTGCCGCCGTGCCCATTCAGCACCACCAGCTTCGGAATACCTTGGCGCGCCAGCACTTGCACAATGTCGCGCAGAATAGCCAGCTGCGTACTAGGGTTTAGGTTGATGTCCAGCGTAATATCGAGCTGCCCCGTATTCACCCCAAACGGAATGGTGGGCAGCACTACCACTTTAGCGCCCGCTTCCCAGGCTAGCCGGGCTGCTTCGGCGGCTACGTAGTCGCACTGCTTATTATCGGTGGCGTAGGGCAGGTGGTAGTTGTGGGCTTCCGTGGCACCCCAAGGCAGCACGACTACTTCATAAGCGGCATTTTTCACGTGCTGCCACGTGGTTTCGGCCAAGATGTAGGGGCGAGGCTGATGACTGCATGTGAGCAGCTAGCAGTAAAAATAGCTATCTCGGCACACCCTAATCCTTCCTTGTGGTCTATCACCTACCTAGGGGCCCCTTGATGGCCGAAGGCACTTGCCAATACCCATTAGCCAATAAAAAGGCCGCTAGCGAGGCTAGCGGCCGGTTTATTCAGCACCTGTTCACCTTGATTGTTGCACGTCCCGGCAACCTCACCTTCTATAAATTGTAACTTTTTAAGATAATAATAGCTTATTCAACCTTTAAACAGAGTCGGAAAAATCCCGGCTTTGTCCTTATTAGATGTCCCCACATCTGCTTCACATGATTATAATTTATAAATAATCCTAAAAACCTCTGCGCTGAATGCGTTGCAAAACTAATTGCACTGATTGTAAAAATGCAAAAATAATTGCACTTTTTTATTAAAATTAATTTTTATCATTATTTAACAGTCATTTATAATTTATAAAGCCCCGCTTATACCACGCTATTGGTTAACAGCGACCTAGTTCATACAAGAATTACCCACAGGGGCCGTTGTAATCGGCAGCAGTTGGTGGGCGGCCGGTGGGTCAGCAATGGTAGCAACGTAACATTTTGCGCTTGCCACCGCTAAACACCGCAGTGATTGGCCGAAGGAGCCAGCCATGAGACTTTAGCAGCAGCTTATGCTAAACCCTGAATTGGCGTGCTCTTTTGTGGTGATTACCAACAGCATCTAGCTTAGGCATTCATGAATTATTCATGAAGAAATAGCTTTCTTAATAATGAATTAACAATAATTGATGGCATTTTTTTATGATATTGCCACCTTACTCTACTAATTGATACCATTATGAAGCAGTCTGTTGACCTTATTGTCGTGATACCGGTAGGCCCCAAGTGCCGGCCAGAATTTATTCTGGATACCCTCGATAGTGTGGAGCATTACATTCATAGCTCGCACCAGATTATCCTCTCCGACGACTCACAGAACCCCGCCATTTGCGCAGCCGTGACGGCACAGCGCCCCGACGTGGTGGTGCTTCCCACCGGCGAAAGCCACGGCAAATGGTTGGGCCTTTATGTGTCGCTGTGCAATGCCTACCGATATGCCCTCGACAACTACGACTTTGAGGCCTTGCTGCGACTAGATACGGACGCCCTGATTATTGGGCACGACCCCGAACTGCCCGCCCTCGAGCTGTTTCGGCGCGACCCCACTGTTGGGTTGGCGGGGCGGTTTATCCGTGGCATCACCTCGCCCGACGACCTAGGCAACGTGTGGGACAATAAGGTGGTGCGTGAGATGTTCACTAGCATTGGCAAGGTGTTTACGCGCCACTTTCTGCGCCAGCCGATGATTCACTGGCGCATTCGCCCAGTTATGTTTCAGGCCATCTATAACGGGTACGAGTTTGGCGATTTCGTCTTTGGCGGCACCTATGTCTTTAGCCGCAATGGCCTGGAAGCCCTGCGCGACCAAGGCTTTTTGCCATTGGAGGGGGTGCAAAAGGCCCAATTGGAAGAAGACTACTTTTTCAGCATGCTGGTAAAAGCGGCCGGCCTTGAGTTAGCTGATTTAGCCATTGGCGACCAGCCATTCGGAGTTGCTTGGGTGGGGCTACCGGCCTCGCCCAAAACCCTGGCGCTCGCCAACAAGAAAATCATCCACTCCACCCGTTCTTGGAAGGATATGAAGGAGGCTGACATCCGGCAGTATTTTAAAGATCGGCGCACCAACGACGTCCTTGTGCCGCAGCTACACCCAGTAGAGGCCTAGGGACTACCAAAATTTAATGGTAAGGTAAACTTACCTGAAAACGGCTATGCTCTGCAGTGCAGAGCATAGCCGTTTTTGCTTGTTGCGCACGCACCTAGGGCTGCGTGCAAGCCGCTGAGCGGCAGAAGCTGCCTTACTAGGCAGCGGAGCCAGCGCATTCGGCACTATTCGGACATTGGCTTGCACAAACGTGGCTAACGGTGCGTAGCTTTACTGAGACTGGCTGGCTGCGCTTTTTCTCAAAAGAATTGGTCATCAGGCTTCGTTCTTTAAAGGCGGCAAACGGCACTTTGCTTTCTGACTAGCTGCTGCTTTGCCTGCCCCTTACTCGCTCTCCTATGCCCGCAGCGCTACCGTTTCCTGCCCTACCTGCCCCCCAACTTCCCGCCCCTCTTACCGATAAACCTGGCCCGCAAGTGCGCGCCGCACGCCGCAGCCCAGCCAACTGGCTACTCACGCTGCTGCTGTTGCTGCTGAGCGGCGCCGCCACCACGGCCCTAGGGCAAACGGCCCCGTCTCCCCCGCCGGAGTGCAGCCAGGATGAGAAGTTTGCCAACACTTGGTATTTCGGCTACAAAGCCGGGCTGGACTTTAATCAAGCCTCTGATTCGATTCCGCCAAAAGTGCTGACCGATGGCCAGATGACGGCCCCCGCCGGAGCAGGCGTCATGTCGGACGGCACTGGCAAGATTCTCTTTTACAGCAACGGCGACACTATCTGGAATGGTAACCATACCATCATGACCAATGGCACGGGCATGGGTGGCAACCGGCTTGTTACAGACGGTCCCCTGCCCATCCGGATGCCTGGCAGCCCGCCCCCCGGCATGCCGAACAGCGAAACGCGCTACCTCATCTTTACACAAGACGCGGCGGGCGGCCCTAAGGGCCTGAGCTACTCAGAAATTATAATACCGGCTGGTGGCGGGCCTGGCACGGTAACACTCGCCACCAAGAATACGCAACTCACCCAGGGCACGACCGAAAAGATGACGGGCGTGTTTCACAAAAACGGCTGCGATATCTGGATTATCGTGCATGGTTGGGGCGACGCTAAGACCGGCTTCGCCAATCGCGGCGACTCGTTTTTGGCCTACCGCGTTCGTACTACCGGCGTTGACCCTAATCCAATTATCTCTACCGTGGGTTCGCTGCACTCGGCGAGCGTATCGCCGATGGGCTACCGCGGGCAGATGAAGGTGACACCCGACGGCCAGCGGCTAGCTGTGGCCCGCTACAGCGAGGTAGTAGGCGACAGCAGCAGCACTGTCGAGCTGTTTAGCTTCGACACCAGCACGGGCCAGGTGAGCGCCAATCCGCAGAGGCCGTATATCGTGGATAGCGGCGAAGGCAAATACTACGGGGTCGATTTTTCGGCGGGCAGCAAGCTCTACGCCACGGTGATGAACCCGCCCAAGCTGCTACAATTTGACATCAGCGGCACTGCGCCGGTCAATAAGCAGAGCATTCCGCTCAAGCAGACCACCCCGGTTAACCTAGGCTCGCTGCAGGCAGCGCCAGATGGCAAAATCTACGTGGCCCGCGAAAACCAGCCGGCGCTGGGGTTCATCGCCTACCCCGACTCGGTGGGCGCCAAGGCCCGCTACGCCGACGACAGCCTGACCCTGCGACTGAGCGGCCGCCGCAGCGGCCTGGGCTTGGTCAACTTCAACCAAAGCTCGCTGCTACGGGTGGGACCTAGCGCAGAAATAACGGGCTGCCGGCAAATCTCATTCACGGCGCCGCCCATTGACTTCGACAACAAAACCTACGCCTGGGATTTTGGCGACGGGGCAACTTCTACCGAAGAAAACCCGGTGCACGTGTATGCCACCCCCGGTGACTATGACATAAAGCTACGCATCACCACCAACTGCTTCTGTCGCGAAAGTTCAGGGCGGATTCGGGTTCCAAATCTTCCTGAGCCCGGTAGTATTGCCAGCCCTCAGACCTTATGCGCCGGAACGGCCCCGGCCGCTCTTACTAGCACCGCCAGTGCTTCGAGCGATGCTGGCCTACCGCTCATTTACCAATGGCAATCCTCTTCGGATAATGTTACCTTCACCGATATCAGTGGAGCTACGAGTGCCATCTATACACCACCAGGCACTTTGCCAGTTGGTACGACCTACTATAAGCGGCGCGTTCAACTGCTTCTGCCGAATCAGTCAGGCCCTTATTGCACCCCCACCTTTACCGCTTCGGTAGCCATCACGGTACTGCCGGCCCTAGTAGCCGGCAGCATAGCGGCCGACCAGACAGTGTGCGCCGGTACCGATGCGGCACCTCTGACGAGCACCGCCTCAGCTACGGGCGGCAGCGGTACGGTTGCCTACCAGTGGCAAGCCTCGCTAGATAACACTACTTGGACCTCCATTGCGGGAGCCACGGCCGAAACCTTCGCGCCCGGCGCTCTTAGCGTTACTACCTATTTCCGCCGTCAGGTAAGCGCTGGCCCTTGCGTGGCCCTGTCTAATACCGTTGCGGTGACTGTGCAGCCCGCCTTAGTGGCCGGCACTATAGCGGCCGACCAAGCGCTGTGCGCGGGCAGTACCGCGGCACCACTTACCAGCACCCTAGATGCCAGCGGTGGCACTGGCGCCATTGCCTACCAGTGGGAATCGTCGCTGGACAATGCTACCTGGACCGCTATCCCCAGTGCCACCGGGCCGACGTTTGCGCCCGGCGCTCTCACGGCAACTACTTATTTCCGCCGCCGGGCAAGCGCCGCTGGCACCTGCGGGCCGGCCGTGTCTAATGTCGTTACCATTACCCTAGGTCCGGTATTGATGGCTGGTACGGCTGGCACCGACCAAACGCTGTGCCCAGGCGCTACGCCAGATGCCCTGAACCAGGCCACGGCGCCCACCGGCGGTACTGGGCAGTTTAGCTACCAGTGGGAGTCGTCGCTGGACAATGCTACCTGGACCGCCATTGCCGGCGCCACGGGCCCCAACTATACACCGGGTCCGCTCACGGCTACTACCTACTTCCGGCGCCAGGTTACCTCGGGGACTTGCGGGCCGGTTTACTCGCCCGTTATCACGCTGACGGTGCTACCCGCTCTAACGGCCGGCACCATCGGCACCGACCAGACACTATGCGCTGGGGGCACGCCAGCCCCCCTTACCAGCACAGCCAGCCCCAGTGGAGGCACCGGGCAGTATAGCTACCAGTGGGAATCATCAGCCGATAATTCTAACTGGACTGCCATTAGCGGGGCTAATAACCCGGAGTATGCGCCAGGGCAGCTCACAGCTACTACCTACTTCCGGCGCCGTGCTAGCTCCGGTAACTGCGGCGCGGTGTACTCGCCTGCTATTACGGTAACAGTACTACCCGCCTTGGTGGCGGGCACTATTGCGGCTAACCAGACTATTTGTGCAGGTAGCACCCCGGCGCCACTAACCAGCACCCTAGACGGCAGCGGCGGCTCGGGCGCCATTGTCTACCAGTGGGAATCATCGAGCGATAATGCTACTTGGACCACCATTCCTAGCGCCACCGGGCCAACCTTTGCGCCCGGCGCCCTTACAGCAACTACCTATTTCCGCCGCCAGACTGCGGCGGGCACTTGCGGACCGGTATTCTCTAATGTTGTTACCATCAGCATCGCCCCGGCGCTGACGGCTGGCACTATTGGGCCCGACCAAACACTGTGTGCTGGTGCCATTCCGGGAGCTATCACTAACCTTACGGCCCCTACGGGCGGCACAGGCTCTTATGCCTACCAGTGGGAGTCTTCGGACAATAATGCCAACTGGGTTCCGATAGCTGGGGCCAACGGCCCTGAGTACAGACCAGGCCCACTTACGGCCACTACCTACTTCCGCCGCCAAGTCACTTCAGGGTTGTGCGGCTCCGTGTACTCGGCTTCGGTTACGCTAACAGTACTGCCGACATTGAACCCAGGCGCTATTGGGGCTGACCAAACCATCTGTGCAGGCGCTACCTCGGCGCCGCTCACCAGCGCCTCAGGGGCCAGTGGTGGCACGGGCACCTTCACCTATCAGTGGGAATCGTCGGGCGATAATGCTAATTGGAGCGCTATTGCCGGTGCTACCAGTCCCACTTTCGCGCCTGGTGTCCTCACGGCTACGACCTATTTCCGCCGCCGAGTTACTTCGGGTACCGGCACCTGCGCAACGGCGCTTTCGAACGTGGTAACCATCTTGGTGCAGCCCGTCGTGACCCCTAGGGTGAGTTTGGCAGCGCCACCGGTGCAATGCCCCGGTACAGCGCTCACCTTCACGGCAGTGGCCACCGATGCGGGCGCCGCGCCTACGTTCAGCTGGTTTGTCAACAACGTAGCTGCTGCCAGCGGGCCCACGTTCACCAGCAGCACACTGGTCACTGGCGACCAGGTGCGCGTGGAGGTGACACCCACCGCAGGGCTATGCAGCACGGGCCCTGCCACGGCCTCGGTAACCGTGACACGCACGCCCACTACCACGCCCACACTCGCCATTAGTGCGCAGCCGGGCGGGCCGGTTTGTCCCGGCGAGCCAATCGCCTTCAGCCTCACGAGCGTGACCGGAGCGGGTCCCACCCCCAGCTACCAGTGGCAGGTGAATGGCACCGACGTAGCAGGAGCTACCAACCCGGTTTTCACCAGCACTACGCTGCGCAATGGCCAAACAGTGACCCTACGCCTGAGCACCATCAACGAGTGCGGGCAGCCGGTAACGGCCGTTTCCAACGGTGTAGTCGTGCAGATTCAGCCGCCCGTGGTGGTAAACGCTGGCCCCGATAAGGAGATTCTGGCCGGTACTTCTGTGACTCTGGAGGGCACTGCCGATGGCACCTACCCCGTGACATGGACACCCGCCCTAGGGCTGACCATTCCGCCCAGCGACCCGCTGCGCCCCATTGCCGCGCCGCTGGTTACTACTACCTATACCCTCTCGGCCGGCACTGGCGGCTGCGCCAGCTTCGACCAGGTCACCGTGACCGTGCGCCCGGCCATTCGCATTCCGAATGCCTTTACCCCCAATGGCGACGGGCGCGACGACACGTGGCAGATTGAGTTTATCGAGCAGTACCCCGACAACACCGTGAACGTGTTCAACCGCTGGGGCAACAAAGTTTTCTCGGCCGAAAACTACAGCCGGGCCAATGAGTGGCGCGGCGACATCAACGGCCAGCCTGCCCCGGTAGGTACCTACTACTACGTCGTTGTCACGAAGGGCCCGCTGGGCAAATCCTACGCGGGGTCGATTACCATTCTTTATTAGTCACATCAGGCGTTGGGCTGCGCTTCGGTGCAGCCCCGCCATTTTTTCCTAGGTAGCTACTGAGGCCATTACTACTATGAAAAGAGCGCTATCGCTACTACTGTTCTGGGTGCTGCTGACTACTGTGCCCGTGCTGGCCCAGCAACAGGCCCAGTACAGCCAGTATATGAACAACAACTACATCCTTAACCCCGGCGCCACTGGCGTAGAGGATTATATCGATGTTAAGTTTAGCTACCGCACCCAGTGGACGGGCCTCGAAGGAGCCCCCAAGACTTACTATGCCAGCATCACCTCGTCGCTGGGCAAGTGGCGCACCACCGACAAGCGCACTATGCGTGACCGGATGCGCCCGTTTCACGCCATCGGCGGCATCGTGTACAACGACGTGACCGGGCCCACGAGCCGGCTCGGCGCCTACGGTTCTTACGCCTACAATGTGGTGCTGACGCGCGAAATCCGGGCCGCCTTAGGGGTGTCGGCAGGCATGCAACAGTTTGCCGTGGATGGGCAGCAGCTACAGTTCTACGACCCCACCACGCGGGGCGCCAGCTCGGCCTCGCGCGTGTTTGATGCTTCGGCCGGCCTGTGGGTGTACAGCCCCAACTTCTACGTAGGGGTGTCGGGCGCACAGCTGCTGGGCAACCGGCTCAACTTCTCCTACGGGCCCGGCCAACTCGGCGCGGGCGCACCCGGCAACTCCCTCAAGCGCCACTACTTCGCCACGGCCGGGGTGCGGGTGCCGCTCAGCCCCGAGTGGTCGCTGGTGCCCTCGGTGCTGGTGAAGGCCGTTAACCCCGCCCCGCTCTCGGTCGATATCAATGCCAAGCTCAAATACCAGGACCTGCTGTGGGCCGGCGTATCGTGGCGGGCCTTCGACTCGGTGGTGGCACTGGTAGGCCTCAGCTACGAGCAGTTCACCCTGGGCTATTCCTACGATGCGGGCACCTCGCAGCTGGCTAGCTACCACGGCGGCAGCCACGAAATACTTGTGGGGCTGCGCCTCAAGAAAAAGGCCCAGGTAGTTTGCCCCGACAATCGCTTTTGGTAGGTCTGGACCTCGGCCACAGGTAAGGCGCTTTGCACCGGCACGAGCCGATGCAAAGCGCCTTTTGCTTTATTTACGAAAGGGCAGTTGGTGGCGGCATGGCTAGTGGCGGTGCACTGCCGGGCGCATGACCTAGGGACTGCGCCCTAGGCACTTATATCCGGCACCTAGAGCATAACCATCCCAAAACCTCAACAGTATGCTTTGCTGTACTTTACCCGCTATCTAAAAGAAAATTTAAACGATTAAGCAGGACAGTTAAAACACTCTATAGCAAAGCATTCACTGAAAAGCACCTTAGCTAAAAAAAAGTAGTTTTTTTAGCATTACCGGGCCAGCACCAGAAGGTATATCTTTAGACGCGAATAGCTTATTCAGTAATTAAATCCCACCCGAAAAAGCATGAAGATTTTCCTAGGTAGCCTCGTAGTCGTTGCAAGCTTGGCGCAGCCAGTTTTTTCTGCCAAGCAGCCCGCCAAAGCCAAGCCACAAGCTTTGTTTGATGGTAAGACCACCAAAGGCTGGCACACCTACCTCAAGCCCACGGCCGAGCCGGCCTGGCAGGTAGTAGATGGGGCCCTGCAACTCGACCCGAAAGCAACCGGCCAGGGCGACCTGGTCACGGATGGTGAGTACGAAAACTACGAGCTGAACCTGGAATGGAAGATTTCGCCCGGCGGCAACAGCGGCGTCATCTTCGGGGTGCACGAAGACCCGGCTTTCCACGCTACCTACGAAACGGGCATTGAAATGCAGGTGCTCGACAACAAGGACGCCGACGACAACAAGAAAGCCAACCACCTGGCTGGGTCGCTCTACGACATGCAGGCCCCGGCCAAGGACGTGGCCAAGCCCGCCGGCGAGTGGAACCTAGTGAAGCTGCGCAAGCAAAACGGGCACATCACCTTCTGGCTGAACAAGACTAAAACTGTGGACGTGCAGATGGGTAGCCCCGAGTGGCAGGCCTTGCTAGAGAACAGCAAGTTTAAGACCTGGAAAAACTTCGCGGCTTACCCCAAAGGCCACATCGCCCTGCAAGACCACGGCCACCAGGTAGCCTTCCGCGCCATCACCATCGAGCAGCTGTAATCTCCGACCTAGGAATGGATAATTTTCAGATTAAGAAATCGGCGACGGTATACGACGCCATTGTGGTAGGCTCGGGTGCCGGCGGCGGCATGGCCGGCTATGTACTAGCGCACGCTGGCCTGAAGGTGCTCATGCTGGAAGCTGGGGCATTTTTCGACCCTAGGGAAGATGCCCAGCAGCTAAAGTTTTCGTACGAATCGCCGCGCCGGGGGGCCTCCACCACGCGGCCCTTTGGCGACTTCGACGCGGCTTATGGCGGCTGGGAGCTCGAAGGCGAGCCCTATACTACCAAAGACAATACTGAGTTCAACTGGTTTCGGGCCCGCATGCTGGGCGGCCGCACCAACCACTGGGGCCGCATCTCGCTGCGTATGGGCCCCAATGACTTTAAGAGCCACCACATCGACGGCCTCACCGACGACTGGCCTATCACCTACGATGAGGTTAAGCCCTTCTACGACAAGGTAGACCGCCTCATTGGGGTATACGGCACGGTGGAAGGCCTAGAGAACGAGCCCGACGGCATCTTCCTGCCGCCGCCCAAACCCCGTCTCAACGAGTTATTCATTAAGCAAGGCGCTGCCAAGGCCGGCGTGACCGTGATACCCGGCCGCGGCTCGGTACTCACCGAGGCCCTGCCGGGCAATAAGGACCGAGGCACTTGCTTTTTCTGCGGGCAGTGCGGGCGCAGTTGCAAGGTCTACGCCGACTTTTCTGCGTCCTCCTGCCTCGTGATTCCGGCGCTCAAAACCGGCAATCTGAAGGTAATCCCTAACGCCATGGTGCGCGAGGTACTGACCGGCGCCAACGGCCTAGCCACCGGCGTATCGTATGTCGATAAGAACGACTTGCAGGAATACGAGGTAAAGGCCAAAATCGTGATTTTGGGAGCCAGCGCCGGCGAGTCGGCGCGCCTGCTGCTCAACTCCAAGTCGCCGAGCCACCCCAATGGCCTGGCCAACAGCAGCGGTGTAGTAGGCAAGTATATCCACGACTCGACAGGGGCCAGCCTGAGCGGCTTCCTGCCCCAGCTCATGGATCGCAAGCGCTACAACGAAGATGGCGTGGGCAGCGTCCACATCTACAGCCCGTGGTGGCTCGATAACAAGAAGCTGGACTTCCCGCGCGGCTACCACATCGAGTATGGCGGCGGCATGCACATGCCGGCCTACGGCTTTGGTAAAGGCATCCAAAACCTGAACGGCTTAGTGCCCGGCCGCGATGGCAAGATAAAAGAAGCCGGGGGCTTCGGAGCTTCGCTCAAAGACGACTACCGGCGCTTCTACGGCACGCAAGTGGGCATGGCTGGCCGCGGCACGGCCATCGCACGCGAAAGCAACTACTGCGAAATCGACCCCGACGTGGTGGACAAGTACGGCATTCCGGTGCTGCGCTTCCACTACAAGTGGACCGATGCCGAAGTCAAGCAGGCCAAGCACATGCAGGAAACTTTCCAGGAAATTATGCACGGCATGGGGGCCGTTATCACCTCCAAAATACCCGGCGCTGACACTAACTACGGCCTGGAAGCACCGGGCCGCATTATCCACGAGGTGGGCACGGTGCGCATGGGCGACGACCCCAAAAAGTCGGCGCTCAACAAGTGGTGCCAGGCCCACGACTGCCGCAACCTGTTTGTGGTAGATGCGGCGCCGTTTGTGCAGCAAGGCGACAAAAACGCTACCTGGACCATTCTGGCCCTCTCGATGCGCACCAGCGAGTACATCCTTGACCAACGCAAGCGCTTAATCCTGTCCTAATTAGCCCTAGGTACTCATGAAAAGACGTGATTCACTAAAAGCCATCGGACTGGGCGCCCTGAGCACCGGGCTGCTGCTCGATGGCTGCCGCCCCGACACAGCCCAAGCGCCCGCCGAGGTTCCTAAGACCGCCGACGCACCCGCTAAAGCAGCGGGCCGGCAGCCCTACGAGCTAGAGCGCGACCAGAAGCTGCACGCCGAAACCTTCTTCACCCCCCACGAGATGGCCACGATAACCGTCTTGGTGGACATCATCATTCCTAAGGACGAGCACTCGGGCAGCGCTTCCGAGGCAAAGGTGCCCGAGTTTATCGAGTTTATTTCCAAAGATATACCCGAGCACCAGGTGCCTCTGCGCGGCGGCCTGCGCTGGCTCGATGTGCAGTGCGCCAACCGCTTTGGCCAGCCATTCGTGAAGTGCACTTCGCCGCAGCAGTTGGAGCTGGTAACCAAAATAGCCTACCCCAAGCGCGCTACGCCCGACATGCGGGCCGGCGTGGCATTCTTCAACCGGATGCGCGACCTTACGGCCAGCGGCTTCTTTAGCAGCAAGATGGGCATGGCCGACGTCGGCTACGTGGGCAACTCGCCCAACCGCTGGACAGGCGTACCCGCCGATGTGCTGAAGCAATACGGCATGGAGCACGTCTAGGGCCCCTACCCTGCCTTAGCAGTTAGCAAAACGAGTTTGGCCCCACCTAGGGCGGCGCTACCTACCAGTGGTAGTACCGCCCTAGGTGGGGCCAAACTCGTTTTACCGACTCACGCGCGGCTACTGCGCCGAGGGCGGCGGGGTCTTGCTGCCCCAGGCTTTATTGGGCTGCGGGCCCATCGTGAACACCAGCTTGCCGCCCTTCATCAATTCGTCGCGGTAGAGCCAGCAGTTGTTCAGCGGCTTACCGTTCAGCTCGGCCGACTGCACATACATGTTGGTTTTGGACGTGTTTTTGGCCTCGATTACCAGCTTCTTTTGGTTGCCCAGCTGGATGGTAGACTTGCTGAAGATGGGGCTACCTAGCTCGATAATGGGCCGGGCATCGGTAAAGCCTTTCACGTCGAACAGACCTAGGGCCGTAATGACATACCACGAGCCGAGTTGGCCCTGGTCTTCGTCTTGGCCGTAGCCGTAGCCGTGGATGGGCTCAGTGCCGTAGAACTCGTCGCAAATCTGGCGGGTCCATTTCTGCGTCAGCCAAGGCTGGCCCGAGAAGTTAAACAGCCAGCTGATGTGCAGGCAGGGCTGGTTGCCTTGGTTGTAGATAGCATTGACGCCGGCAAAGGCATCGATTTCTTTACCACCGCCAAAGCCCGTTTTGGCCGAAGCCGTAAAGATGCTGTCGAGGCGGTTGTTGAACTTGTCGCGCCCCATCGCCGCAATGAGGCCGGCCGGGTTCTGCGGCACGTAGAAGCTGTACTGCATCGCATTACCCTCCTGGAAGCCGCGCCACGGCTCAAAAGGTTTGAAGTTGGCCGCGAAGGTGCCGTCGGCCAGCTTGGGCTGCATCAGCTTGCTCTGCGGGTTCAGAATTTTCTGCCAGCCGTTGGAGAGCTTAATGAGCTGCTCGTAGTCGGCTTTCTTACCTAGGGCCTTCGCCATTTGGGCGGCCGCGAAGGCGCTGTAGCTGTACTCCAGGGTGTGCGAATTGGAGAAGTAGGCGCCCGTCGAGTCGGTCTTGTACCACTCACCTTTATATTCCTTGTAGTCGTCGCGGAAGGGCACGTAGCCGTACTGCGTGAAGGCCTTCACGTCCATCTTGCCCGAGCCGAAGGCGCGGTTGCGATAGTTCAGCTCGTTGGCGCGCACGGCCTGGTAAGCCAGGTTCACGTCATAGTTGCGGATACCTACTTGGTAGGCGCCGGCTACAGCCAACCCTACGAAGTTGGTGCCTACGCCCGACACAAACTCGCTATTGGCCAAGCCGTCGCCAAACCAACCTTTGTCGCGGTACACTTGCAGCTCGGTGTTCACGTAGTTGCCGTACCACTCGGGGTAGCTCAGCGCCCACAGCTGCGTCAAGTTCCAGTAGCCGCCCCAAATGGCGTCGGTGTTAATGAACTCGGGCTTGGGGCCGGGGCCGCTAGCTACTAGCTGGCCCACCTGGCCGGCGTGCTTAGGATAGGCGCCGCTCACGTCGCTGGCAATGCCACGACCTAGGAGGGCGTGAAACAGGCCGGTGTAGAACTTGGTCTTGCTTTGCTCATCGGTACCTTCCACTGCGATTTTGCCCAGCTCGCGCTGCCAAGTGGCCTGCGCAGCGGTGCGGGCCTGGTCAAAGGTCAAGCTCTTGGCTTCAGCCAATAGGTTAGCCTTGGCGTTGGCAATGGAGGTGTACGAGAGGCCAATCTTCAACTCTACCTTCTCTTGCGCTGCAGTCTGGTAGTTCAGCACCAGGCCCGCGCCTTTGCCCGTGGCCGACTTAGTATTGGGCTGGGTGCCGGCAGCCGTGAAGGCGCCCACATTGGCCGGTGCCTTGCTGATTTCGCCGTAGAAGTACATGTTCACCTTGCCGCTAGGGTCGTAGGTTTTCACGTACTTAGGGTAGGTGCTCACGAAGCCCTCCACGTGCGTGGCGTCCACCATCCGGATGTTGGCGTCGGTCACGTCGCTGCTTTCGCCCTGCTTGTTGCCGATGTCGAGAATGATGTGCGCCTGGTCGCTCTTAGGGAAGGTGTAGCGATGGAAGCCGACCCGCTTGGTAGCCGTCAGCTCGGCCGTGATGCCGTAGTCGTCGAGCAGCACCTTATAATAGCCGGGCTCGGCTACCTGGTTTTTGCGGTCGAAGCGCGAGCGGTAGCCGCTGTCTGGCTTGTCGAGGTCACCGGGCTGGGTGCGCAGCTCGCCGGTAGTGGGCATAAAGCTCACGCCACCTACTTGCCACTCATGGAAGTGCACGAAGCCCTCGATGGAGTTCTGGCGGGTGTCGTAGCCCACCGCTTCCCAGCCCGAGGGGTTGCCGTAGTGGCCGTTGGTAGAGGGCGCCAGCTTAGCCATGCCGTAGGGCACGGCCGCGGGCGTGTAAAAAAACCAGCGGCTGTGCGCCGTGCCGATATTGGGGTTCACGTATTTCAGCACGCTTTGCGCACTGACTTCGCCCGCTGCCAGCAGCAGCGCCAGCGCACCCGCGCCAGCCTTGACAATCAGTTTCATACAGGAATTTTAAGAGTAGCAAGTGCAAAAAAATGCCCGCGCCCGGCTCCACCAGCCAGACGCGGGCGGACCAGACCGCGCCCACCGCGCAGCCCGGCCCTTTGTCGTCAAATGGGTACTTGCGGCAACCTAGAAGAGCTTACGGGCCTGCAAGTCAGCCATTATTTCAAACATCATCACGCCGCTTAGCTGCGTCGAGCCATCAACGGTGCCGCCCGGCCGCGAGGTCCAGTTGGTGTTGAAGAGGTATTGCGGCCGGCTCATGCCTTTGTTATACAGGCTCTCGCCGTTGAACTTGAGGAAGGACACGTAGCGGGCGCGGGTAGCGGAGGCCACAGCGGGGTCGGTAGCCAGCTGAGCCAGGTAACGCACCAAGATGCCCTTGAACAAGCCGCCATCGCCGCCCCCTTCATCCTTGAGCACCCCGCCGGGTGCGAGCTGGCTGTCGTTGAGCACGTAGCCAGCCGTGCGGTTGGCGTCGTCGAGGTAGCTGCTTTGCTGGGTAGCGCGGTACAGTTCCAGGCCGGCACCTATATATACGCCCTGATTGTACGTAAAGCGCCAATCCTTGTCAATCTGACCGTTGCCCTGGCGGTTGATGCCGTCCCATACAACCCCGGTGGTGGGGTCCACGAGGGTCTTTTTCTGCCAGTCATAAATCTTAGTGGCCCAGGCCAAGTCGTCGGGGTTGCGGTCGAGCTGGTAGAGGCGGGCACCTAGGATGGCCACCGGCGCGTTGGCCGGCGTGTTTTTGTAGTCGCGTTGGTCTTTCTTCCAGGCTATGCCACCGCCCTGCTCGGTGTTCCAGCCATTTTTGAGGTCAGCCCATAGCAGCTGGGCCGTGGCCTTGTACGACTGGTCTTGCGTTATCTGAAACGCCCGCAGGTTGGCCAGGGCCTGCCAGGCCATGTCGTCATAGTAATTGTTGAAGTAGGTGTTACCGTTTTTCTTCTTGGTGCCTTGCTGCAGCTGCTGCATCTTGGTGATGTAGTCGAGCACCTTGGTGCGCTGGTAGCCGTCGAGCAGCACGTCGAGGCCGTGGCCCTGCCACCAGTAGTTGAAGTCGGGCTTCTTGGCGCTGTTCTGCAAGTAATAGTACTCGGTAGGCGACCAGAAGGACTGGTCGAGCGCCGCCTGCGCCGAGTCGGCGCGGGCGGCCCAGTTGGCCACTACGGCCACCGGCTGGGGGGCCGGTGGCGTTATCATATCATCAACCGGTTCGTGGCAGCCAGCCAGGAAGGCTAAGCCTAGTAACGCGCCGGCATTTATCCGAAAAGAGGGCATAAGCACGAGGATTAAACCTTGTTAGACAAAGACGTTGCTACCTAGCGCACTTTCACCTGGTGGGTGTAGGCAGTGGGCTGCATCATCACCAGGATGTCTACGCTTTTGCGGTCGGCCGTGCCCGGAAACTTGTAGGAGTTGTTCCACTGGTCGGTGCCTACCGGCACTATGTTGTAGTAGGCAGCTGCCGTGGTCGCCGTGGGCGGCTGGTTGTCGGTATTGGTGCTGCCGTACTGGCGCGCCGTTACGGTACCCGCGGCGTTCTTTTCGGTGAAGACAAACTTGTAGCGCTCGTCGCGGCCCCAGTCAAACTGGAAGAACTCAATCGGGGTATTGTCGATTTCCCACAGGCCTTTGCCTACGTAGGGCAAGGTCACGGTTACTTTATTCTGCGCTGCTACCCAAAGGCCAACCGACTGAATCTCGGTGAGCACCGACGAGCCGTTGTTGAAGTCGAGCGTTACGCGGTACACGGCCGGCGTAGTGGCGGGGCTGGTAGCGTTGGCGCCTTGCAGCAGCTTGGTCCCATTGATGTAGTATTCGGTGGGCGTGCCGGTGGTTTGGTCTACCATCTTCACGTCGCCGGGGCCGAGCTTGGTGTACAGCTCAAATACGCCTGACGAAACGCGCTTGAACGGCAGCGCTTGCCCTAGGGTAGCTCCGCCCTCAGTGCCCGAGCCCATGAGGTACAAGTTGCCGGGGATAACCGAGAAGCCGGCGGGGCGCTCGACCGTCATGGTGCGTGCCGCAGCCGCAGGCAGCACATTTAGGCCCTTCGAGGCATTCACCATCCACTTTAGCTTGCCTTGGCTTTGCGAGGCAATGCCGGCCAGGTTGGCAATTTTGTTCAGGTCGCCGTGGCTAAGCGTCAGCTTGGTTTCGAGGCCGTTGGTGCCCGATACCGTGCTGTAAACAGGCTTCGAGAAGTCGCCGCCGTCTTTGTCAAACAGCACTTCGTAGAGCACCAGCGTGCCATCGGCGGCGCGGGCCTGGCTCCACTCAAACGTCACGGCCGCGTTGGAGGGCGGGTCGAGGCGGAAGAAGCTGTTATCGGCGGGCGAGATATAGTTCGACACCGGGGTGATGGTGTCGTCCAGGGCCTTTTCGTCTTTCTTGCAACCAGCAAGCAGACCTAGGAGAGCTACAAACAGTAGCAGTGGGTGGGAAAACTTTTTCATGGTGAGAGAGCGAGGAGATATTCTAATAGAAAGGGCCAGGACTACCAGCCGGGATTTTGCGTGAGGTTGGGGTTGATGTCGCGCTCGCGCTGGGGCACGGGCCAGAGGTAGTGCTTGGCGGGGTCAAACGTGCGCTGGTCTACGCGCAGGTAGCCATTGTCCACGTTGGGGTCGCCGGCCTTGATGCCGTGTGCGTAGCCCGTGAGGGCAGTTTGGGCGGTTTTCCAGCGGCGCAGGTCGAAGATGCGCGTGCCTTCCATGGCCAGCTCGGTGCGGCGCTCGCGGCGCACCACCGTTTGCAAGCTGGCTTTGTCGCCTCCGGGGAAGGTGAGCGCGGCAGGGTCGGTGAAGCCGGCCCGGCGCCGTAGCGCCCCAATGGTGCGGTCCCATTCCGCAGCCGTGAGCAGACCTAGCTCGTTCTTGGCTTCGGCGTGCATGAGCAGCACGTCGGCGTAGCGCACCAGTATTAGGTTCAGGCCCGAGTTGAGGTTAGCGTCAGCGGTAGGGTCGAAGTACTTGGCCGAGTAGTAGCCAGTGGGGCTGGCGTCGGCGCGGTCCACCGAGTTGTCGCCGGTGCCTGGCACCGTGCGGATGAGGATACTCGACCCGTCGGGGCGCTGCCACCGGTAACCATCGTATACCAGCGTAGCAGCAAACCGAGGGTCGCGGCCCGCGTAGGGCGTGGCGTCGTTGTAGCCCGAGCCGGCTTCGCCGATAGCTTTGCCGTTGGCCATCACGTAGCTATCCACCAATTCCTGCGTAGGCGCAATGGCGCAGATGAGCTTGCCCTCGGTGCGCGGAATAAAGAAGCGCTGCTCGGAGTAAGTGCGCGACGGGAACAGGTACTGCAAGTCGAGCATCACCTCGCTGTTGCCCTCATTGTTGGGCGAGAACACGCCCGCATAGCTCGAAAACAGGCTGTAGCTGCCCACTTGGCCACCTAGGAGCTGCTCGGTCACGGCCGTTACATCGGCCCAGCGGCCTTCGTAGAGCAGCACCCGCGCCTTCACGGCCAGTGCCCCACCTTTGGTAAAGCGGCCCCGGTCGGTGGCAGCGTAGGCGGTGTTGACGGGCAGGTCGGCCGCCGCAGCGTCTAGTTCCTTCAGTACAAAGTCGAGCACTTCAGCGCGCGGCGTGCGGGCCACGCCCGCCGCCTCCGACACGCTGATTTCAGTGGTTATCAGCGGCACGTCGCCGTACCAAGTCATCAGCTGGAAGTACTGGTAGGCACGCAGGGCACGGGCCTCGGCAATGTAGCGCGTCTTGAGGCCGGCATCGAGGCCCGTTATTTTGTCGATGTTGGCCAGCAGCTGGTTGCACTTGCGAATGCCGCTGTAGTGGTAGCCCCACTCGTTGGTCACGCGCGCTTGGTTGGTGCCGTAGGCGCCTTCGGCGATGTTGCGGGAGTTAGAGCCGTTCACATCGCTTTTGTTGTAGGCGTTGTCGGAGAGCGTTTCGTTGAAGAAAAAATACTCGGAGTTATAGAGATTCTCGTAGGCCGTAGTAAGTACGTTGGCCGCGTCAGAAGGCTGCTGCCAAAACGTGGCGTCGGTGGGGCGGTCGGTGGGCGGCAGGTCGAGCTTTTGGCACGACGCGAGCCCTAAACCCAGCCCGAGCCCAAGCAGTAGCGTGTGGCGGAGATGGCGATGTAATAGCATGGTGGGTGGGATAGAAATTAGAGAGAAATGTCAACGCCTAGGGTTACAACCCGCACGGCCGGGTACACGCGGCCGCTGCTGCCCGAGCCCCCACCTAAGCCCACGCTCTCGCTGAACTCCGAGAGTTCGGGGTCAAACCCGATTTTCTTCAAGTGGCTGATGGTGAACAAATCCTGGCCCGATGCAAAAATGCGCATCCGCTGGATGTAGGCTTTCTTGGTGAGCGAGGCAGGCAGGGTGTAGCCAAACTGCACGTTTTTGAGGCGGGCGTAGGCGCCGTTGCGCAGCCAGTAGTCCGAGCCCTGGTTGTTGTTGGTCGAGGCCGTGCCGATGGTCAGGCGCGGATAGTCGGCATTGGGGTTAGTAGGCGTCCAGCGGTCGAGGTGCTGCTCGTACACGTTCTCCCAGTTATTGTGGAAGGCTTCCACGCCCTCACCCCGGATGTAGAGACTGCGCTTGCCCACGCCCTGCACAAACACCAGCAGGTCAAAGCCTTTGTAGTCGGCCGTGTACGTGGCCCCGAAGGTGTACCTAGGAAACGGATTGCCCAGAATAAAGCGGTCGTCCTGGTTGATGATGCCGTCGCCGTTGCGGTCTACGTAGCGAATATCGCCGGGCCGCACTGTGCCGGGCGCCACAAACGCAGGCTTAGGCCCGGCGTTTACTTCTTCCAGCGTCTGGTAGAGGCCGGCCGTGCGGTAGCCGAAGTACGAGTTGATAGGCCAGCCCTCGCGGATAATGTTGGTCGCATCGCCGCCCCGGATGGTTTCTACCCCCCTTGTGTCAATTACGGTATTGCGAGTGTCCGCCGCGTTTAGGCTCAGGCTCTGGTTAAAGCCGCGCTCGGTGCGCATGCGGTACGTGGCCGTTACTTCCCAGCCCCGGTTGCGCACTTTAGCCGCATTCTGGGTGGGTGCGCCAGCTCCGAACACACCCGCCACGGGCAGGTCGATGAGGATGTTGCTGGTGCGCTTATCGAAGTAGTCAACACTGAACGACAGCGCGTTCTGGAAGAACCCTACGTCGAGGCCGACGTTGCCCATCGTAGCCGTTTCCCAGGTAATGGCCGAGTTGGAGGTGCTGAAGTACGAACCCGACACCGGCGTGCCACCGAACGAGTACGTACCCGGCGCCAGGCTCACGGTGCTCAGGTAGCGGTACAGGCCAATGTTTTGGTTGCCCAGCTGACCTAGGGAGCCGCGCACCTTCAGGTCGCTCAGCGTAGACTTGAGAAACTCCATAAAGTTCTCTTCGAGCGGGCGCCAGCCCACCGAGCCCGACGGGAAGAAGCCCCAGCGCTGGTTGCTGGCAAAGCGCGACGAGCCATCGTAACGGAAGCTACCCTCTACTAGGTACTTGCCGGCAAAGGCATAGTTCACGCGCCCAAATACCGAGTTCAGCGCCCACTGCTCCTGGTTGCCATAGGTGCCGTTGGCGTGGAAGCCGCCGCTAGGGTCGTACACGCCGGCGTAGGTGGTGCCGTTGTTGATGACGCCAAACTGGTTGCCGGGGACGTTGATGACGTGAATGCCGCGGCGGTCGTCGGTGTAGTGCTCGGTCGAGTAGCCTACCACCGCCTGCACGCTGTGCTTGTCGGCAAACGTGCGGTCGAAGTTGAGGGTGGCCTGGTAGTTGGTGAGCAGCGTGCGCTGGTTGCGGTTCTGCACCGAGTTGTTGCCGTCGCCGCCCGCCGTGGGCGAGCCGTCGAGCGTCACGTACATCAGGCTGCGCGTGAACTCGTCGTTTTGATAGTTCCACATGTCGCCGCCCACCAAGCCGCGCAGCTTCAGTCCTTTGATAATTTCAAACTCGGCGTTGAGGTTACCAAAAACGTTATCGTTGGAATTGGTGCGCAGGCCGCCGTTGAGCAGGCGGTTCACCGAGTTGTCGCTGGCCGTGGCCGGCGTCACGTAGTTGCCCTGCTCGTCTTGAATGGGGTAGATAACTGGAATGCGGGCCGCGTCGCTGATAATCCACTGCGAATCGAAGGCGTGCTCGCGAGTGCCCACGTGCGCATACGACACGATAGCGCCCAGCTTGAGCCGGTCCGTTACCTGCGTTGTGAGGTTGAGGCGGCCGTTGAGGCGCTTAAAGCCGTAGTCATCACCATAGAACAGGCTGTTCTGGTCCACGTACCCTAGGGAAACCAAGTAGCGGGTTTTGCCCGAACTGCCGCTCACGCTCAGGTTGTGGTTTTGCTGAAACGCTTGCTTCTTCAGTACTTGGTTGAGCTGCCAATCGTAGTCGCCGTGGGTGGCAAAGTCGCGCATCTGCTGTGGCGAGAACTGCGGCGCCTGCCCCGAGTTGACGAGCGCCTCATTCTTCAGCTCCATGAACTGAATGCCCGTAACGGGCCGGCGCTGGAAGTTAGGCGCCTGGTAGCCCAGCACCGTGTTGTAGCTGATAACCGGCTTCTGGTTGAGCGCGCCTTGCTTGGTGGTTACCAGCAGTACGCCGTTGGCAGCGCGCGAGCCGTAGATGGCGGCCGAAGCAGCATCTTTCAGCACCGTCACGCTCTCGATATCGTTGGGGTTAATCGCGTTGAGCGAGCCCGCAATGCCATCCACAATTATCAGCGGCGAAGCATTCCCTAGGGTGCCCACGCCCCGAATGTTGATGTTGAGGCCCGCACCTGGCTCGGCGCTGTTCTGCTGAATGGTGAGGTTAGGCGATGAGCCTTGCAGCGCTTGCGCCACGTTGGTAACGGGGCGGTTCTCTAGGGTAGCGCCGCTCACGGTGTTGATGGCGCCCGTCACGTTGGCGCGCTGCTGGGTGCCGTAGCCCACCACCACTACGTCTTTCAGCGACTGGGCTTCTTCGGCCAAAGAAACGACTAGGTTGCTGGTGGCGCCGGTTACGGGTATTTCCTTGCGGGTGTAGCCCACAAAGCTGATTACCAGCACGCTGTTCTCCGGTGCTTGCAGGCTGAAGCTGCCATCGACGCTAGTGTTGGTGCCTTGCGTGGTGCCCTTCACTAAGATGGTTACGCCCGGTAGCCCTACCCCCTTCTCGTCGGTCACGCGGCCAGCAACGGGCACGTTGGCTAGGGTTGCCGTAATGGCCGACCCAGTCGAAGCCAACAGCGGGGGCACCTCTTGCGGCACCTCCGGCCCGGTCGGCTGCGTGGTGTTCAGAGCCGTGGGCTTGGGCACGATAACGTACAAGTCCTCTTTGAGGCGCTCAAACTCCAGGCCGCTCTGCTGGGTCACATAGCGCAGAGCTTCGGGCAGCGATTTAAAGGCCGGGTGGGCCTTGGCCAAGTACCGGCCAGTTATGAGCTGGTTGCGGTAAAGAAAATTGACTTTGTAAGTGCTTTGCAGCTCCTGGATAAAGTTTTCCAGCGATACTTGAGCCGAGGCCGAGGCGCGAGCCGCAGCCACTGGTGGACGCGGGTTTTGGCTCGCGAAAGCCAAGGCCCCTTGAGCCCGGCTGGCGCTGGGTACGGCGCCCAGCAGCAGTGCCAAACGCACGTAGCGGGTAAAGTTTGCCATATGATGGGTGGGAAAAATGGAGATAAAGCGAGCAGAAAAGGACACCAGTTGGCTCTATTGAGCCAGGGGCTGGAAGCGCACCACATTGCCGGTGCGCGTCACTTGCACGCCCAGGGTTTTAGCCAGGGCCGGCAAGAGCAAGTCGGGGTTGTTGGCGGGCAGTAGGCCCGTAAGCGTCTGGTCGAGCAGGGCAGCGTCTGCCACCTGCACCTGCCAGCAG
>Ga0265798_10000635_pt1 | contig 57355 bp, 60 predicted proteins | sample P3T30metagenome_FD_192430 | JGI IMG/M metagenome (GOLD analysis project Ga0265798, IMG submission 192430) | Plant litter microbial communities from East Loma Ridge, Irvine, California - P3 T30 | ecosystem: Environmental > Terrestrial > Plant litter > Unclassified | place: USA: California... | reverse complement strand
GTGCCGCGATCGCCTCAATATGCCGAGCTTGATGGCCAAACAAGGGCCGCGCTTGCGGGAGTCGACGCGTTTGAACTGGATCGGCCGAATGTTCGGGGCGCAGGATACCGAGGCGCTGCCGCTTTACACCGCCATCGTGGCGCGTGGCCGGGCACCGCACTGGTATGTCGACGGCGCGGTGCCGGACACGGTGGACGGGCGATTCGACATGATCGCCGGGCTGCTCGCCTTCGTGCTGTTGCGGCTGGAGAACGATCCGGCGGGTGCCGAGACGGTCGCCCGCGTGACCGAGCGGTTCGTCGACGACATGGACGGTCAGCTTCGTCAGATCGGCATCGGCGACATCATCGTCGGCAAGCATATCGGCAAGATGATGAGCATGCTCGGCGGGCGGATCGGCGCGTATCGCGAGGCGCTTGCCGCGGAAAGCCTTGATGCGGCGCTGGTCCGCAACGTGTATCGCGGCGCCACCCCACCTGCCGCAGCCTTGCATCACGTGGCGAGCCGGCTCTACGCGTTTCGCGACGCGCTTGCTCAAACCCCCACAGCGGCGATCATCGCTGGAGACTTGCCATGACGACGCCTGAATTCTCCCGTCCCGAACGGATCGACACGATCGGCGCGGGCGAGCGCAGTGTGACGATCACCGCAGACGAGGCAGAGCGCGCCGCGCTCGCCGCGCGCTTCGGGCTGGTCTCGATCGTTCGGCTGGAAGCGACGGTGGCGGTGCGGCAGGAGGCGGCGGGGATCGCGGTGCGCGGGCGGGTCAGCGGCGACGTGGTGCAGGCTTGCACCGTTACCGACGAACCGATCCCGGCCACCATCGACGAACCGGTCGCGCTGCTGTTCGTCGCAGAAGGCAGTGCGGGCGAGGACGAGGAGATCGAGCTCGACGAGGGTGCGCTCGACACGATTCCTTACGAGGGCGGTGCGATCGATCTGGGCGAGGCGGCGGCGGAAACGATGGCGCTCGCGCTCGATCCGTTCCCGCGCAGCGCCAACGCCGCCGCCGTGCTGCGCGAGGCGGGCGTGCTGACTGAGGAGGAGGCCAAGCCGAAGGGCGCGCTGGCGGGCTTGGGCGATCTGTTGCGCAAGCCGTCCTGAACATCGCGCGTCGAATGATCTGCCGGAGCCGCGCCGCGTTACAACGGCAGCACAAGCGTCCCGGTCAAGCCTGATCCGGCCCCAGCATCGGATCAAGGTCGCGCGGGCGCACGAACAACTGCAACCCGCCGCCGCCGGTCGTCACGCTGCCCCAGTCGTCGACGGCAAAGGTCATCCGCGCCACACTGGCGGTGGGGTATTTGATCTCGACCGCGCTGCGCAGATCGCCAAGACTGTCGGGCACCAGCATCAGCACCAGATCCTCCAGACCCGGATTATGGCCGACCATCAGCACGTCGGCAGCCGTATCCGGCAGCGCATGGACGAGGTCGAGCAGCGTCTCCGCCGAGGCCAGATAGAGCCGCCGGTCCCACGCGATGCCGAGCGCCCGGCCATAGCCACGTTCGATCTCGTCAAGCGTTTCCATCACCCGCACCGCCGGCGAGGCGACGACATGATCGAACGACAGGCCGAGACCGCGCAGGTGCCGGCCGACCATGGCGGCGGCGCGCTTGCCCTTGCCGTTGAGCGGACGGTCGAAATCGCGCGCGACCGGATCGTCCCAGCCCGATTTGGCGTGGCGGAGCAGCGTGAGCGTTTTCAACTTGGGCCTTCTCCGTCAGGCGTCCTCGACCGCCTCTTGCCCCGATTCGACCACGGAAGGAAGCCGCCTTACGCGCTCGATCGCCTCATCGAGCGTGACGCGCGCCACCGGCACGCCCGGCGGGAAGGCGGAGAGCAACCGCGACGGCATCGCCGAGGACAGCAACACGAACGCGCCGCGATCGTCGGCACGGCGGATCAGCCGGCCGAACGCCTGCGCGAGGCGCGCACGCACGATGCGGTCGTCATAGGCGGAACCACCGTTCGCGAGCCGGCGCGCGGCGTGGAGCACGCTCGGCTTGGGCCAGGGCACGCCCTCCATCGCCACCAGCCTGAGCGAGCGGCCGGGCACGTCCACCCCGTCGCGGAGCGCATCGGTGCCGAGCAGCGAAGCCGACAGATCGTCGCGGAAGATATCGACCAGGGTGCCGGTATCGATCGGATCGACATGCTGCGCGTAAAGCGGCAGCCCCTCGCGCGCCAACCGGTCGGCGATGCGGGCATGGACCGCACGCAACCGCCGGATCGCGGTAAACAGCCCGAGCATCCCGCCGCCGCTCGCCAGCGCAAGCCGCGCATAGGCGTTGGCGAGGCCGCCGAGATCGCCGCGCTTCACGTCGGTGACGATCAGCACCTGCGCGTGGTTGGCGTAATCGAACGGACTCGCCGCGGAGAAGCGCGCGCCGGGGCGGATGAGATGCTGCGCACCGCTGCGCGCCTCTGCCACGTCCCACCCCTCGTTCGCGTCGGCGCCGCCGCCGCGCAGCGTGGCCGAGGTGACGAGCGCACCGTGCGCGGGTCGCAACACCACCTCCGCGAAAGGCTTGGACGGGTCGAGCCAGTGGCGCAGCAGGCCGATGTCGTAATCGCGCCCGTCAATCCGGTTGACGATCAACCAGTCGACATATTGCTCCGCCGCCGGCCCGCCCACCCGCGCAAGCAGCGCCAGCCACGACGCCACCGTCTCCGCCCGCCAGCCGAGCGAGGCGATCGCCCCCTCGATGCGCGCGCGCGCGGGCGCGTCCATCCAGTCGGGCGCATCGGCCAGCACCGCCTCCAGCCGCCGCCCAAGCGCGACCAGCGGCCGCACCAGCGCATCGAGCGCATGCGCCGCCTGCCCCGCCGCCTCGACCAGCGCCGCGTCCGGCTCGACCAGTTCGGTCTCTAGCCCGTACCCAGCATCACCATCGGTCTCGGCGCGCGCGTAGGTCAGCCCGCGCACGGCGGCGAGGAGATGCTCGATCGGCCCGAACGGCGCACCTTCCGCCAGCCGTTGCAACCAGCCATCGGCGGCGAGTGCCCCCGCCGCCTTTACCGCATCGGCGATGGCGAGCGCCCCCGCCTCATCATAGCTCGCCACGTCGGACAGCCGCGCCGCCAGCCCGCGCCGCCGCCCGCGCCCGCCCGATTCGGGGCCAAGCAGCCAGCGCCGCAGCTCGATCGTCTCCTGACCGGTCAGCGCGGTGGAGAACATCATGTCGGCGGCATCGAACAGGTGATGCCCCTCGTCGAACACATAGCGGGTCGGCCGCGTGTTCAGCTCACGCCCGCGCACCGCGTTGACCATCACCAGCGCGTGATTGGCGATGACGATATCCGCCTCGACGCTGGCGCGCGCGGCGCGTTCGATGAAGCATTTGCGGTAATGCGGGCAGCCAGCATAGACGCACTCGCCGCGCCGGTCGGTCAGCGCGGTGTGGCCGGCGCGGCGGAACAGCGTCGTCAGCCAGCCGGGCAGATCGCCGCCGACCATATCGCCATCCGCGCTATACGCCGCCCAACGCGCGACCAGTTGCGCGAGGATCGCGGCGCGCCCGGCGAACCCGCCCTGCAACGCATCCTCGAGATTGAGCAAGCACAGGTAATTCTCGCGGCCTTTGCGCGTCACGACCTTCAGCCGCCGCTCGGCCGGGTCGGGGAACAGCCGCGTGGTTTCGTGCGCCAACTGGCGTTGCAGCGCCTTGGTATAGGTCGAGACCCACACCGCCCCGCCCGCCTTCTCCGCCCAAAGCGACGCGGGCGCGAGATAGCCGAGCGTCTTGCCGATCCCCGTCCCCGCCTCGGCCAGCACCAGATTGGGCGCGTCGCGCACCATGCGCGGCGCGAACGCCTCGGTCGCGGCCTGCGCGAAGGCGCGTTGTCCAACGCGTTCCTCGGCGGCGCTGCCGGTGAGGTGCGCGAGTCGCGCGGCGGTCTCCTCCACGCCGAGCGTGACGGTGCGCGGCGCCGGGCGCGGCGCGCTTTCCGACCATTCGGGCAGCTTGGTGAACAACCAGCGCTCCGCCGTCGCCGGGCGGTGCAGCCGGGCGGACAGGATTGGCGCCCACGGCCAGCGCAAGCGCCCAAGGTTCTGCGTCGCGCTCCACGCGCCCTCGCGCTCGGGCCAGTCGCCCTCGGTCACGTCGAGCAGCACCGAAGCCGCACGCCGCAGGAACGCGGCGACCTCGCCATCGCTTGCCGGCGCATCCAGCCCCGCCACCCGCGCGAGGCCCTTCGGCGTCGGCACCATGAACCGCGCGGGGAACAGCAACGCGAACAGTTCGAGCACATCCAGCCCGGACAGTTCGGCATAGCCGAGCCGCTGCGCCACCAGCGGCGCGTTGAGCAGGATCACCGGCGTATCGGCGGCGATACGGATCGCCTCGCCGCGCCCGATCGGCCGCGTACCGTCGGCATCGGCGATCCAGATGCCGCCGTGGCTGGCGTGAAGGGCGGGATGCGGCAGCACGAGCCGTGAGATAGCAAATCAGAACAGAATGGCAACCGCCGCCGGTCAGCGCGGCACCGCTATGCCGCGATCAGGGCCGCGCGCAGTTGCCGGAGCAGCGACGGTCCGCTCAGGTGCGACAGCACGCTGTCATGCCGTTCCGCCACCAGGGTGCGGCGAATATCGTCGACGCTGCGGCAACCACCGCCGCGCGCGAGTTCGAACGCGCGCTCGACCGTGCCCTTCACGGGCGCCGACCGGCTCAAGCCTTGATATCCGTCTTGACCGCGTTCTTGGTCGAAGGTTCGGCAAGCGGCTTCTTGATCGTTTCCTTCTTGGGCTTGCGCACCTCGCGGTTGGTCTTCTTCTGGCCTTTGGCCATCATATTTCTCCGATGCTGTTAGCGGCTGAGGTCTCAGACCTGCGCCCATTTCGCGCGGACGACCGGCGCGGTGATGATCTTGGTGCGATACGCGGTGCGGATGATCTCGGCATCGGCGCCGGTGTTCAGCACGACCCGCGTGCCGCCGGACACCAAGGATTCGATCGCGCTGATCGTCACGCCGCGCTTTGCGCACATCGCGACGACATCCTCGCGCTTGGCGTCGATCTGGACGGCGCGCGACATCAACGCGCCTCGCGGAACGAAAGGGTGTGTAGCTGGATCATGAATCGGGTCCCCCGGCTGGTAAGCGGGAGCACGAGTCTCTCAGCCGCCGGCGCTTACACGAGAAGCGGTGCCGACGATGGCGCATCCCTAACACATGCTCGCGAAATCACGAAACGCGAGCGGGGTGACGCGCGCGCGCGATGGCGCTAGTCCGCTCGCACCATGACAGACGAAATCCGCGCCGCCGCCCTCGAATCCAAAGCCTGGCCCTATGAGGAGGCGCGCAAACTGCTCAAGCGCTATCCGAACGGCAAGCCAAACGGTGCGGCCGTCATCTTCGAAACCGGCTATGGTCCCTCGGGGCTGCCGCACATCGGCACGTTCAACGAAGTGCTGCGCACGACGATGGTGCGTAACGCCTTCCACGCTCTGTCCGACCAGCCGACCCGGCTGATCGCGTTCAGCGACGATATGGACGGCCTGCGCAAGGTGCCGGACAACGTCCCCAACAAGGCGATGCTGGCCGAGCACCTCGGCAAGCCGCTGTCGCGCATCCCCGATCCGTTCGGCACGCACGACAGCTTCGCTGCGCACAACAATGCGCGGCTGCGCGCCTTTCTCGACGATTACGGCTTCGAATACGAATTCGCCTCCTCGACCGACTATTATGCGGACGGCCGCTTCGACGACGCGCTGAAGGGCGTGCTGCGCCATTATCAGGCGATCCTCGACGTGATGTTGCCCACATTGGGCGCCGATCGCCGCGCGACCTATTCGCCGGTGCTGCCGGTCAGCCCCAAGTCGGGCATCGTGTTGCAGGTGCCGGTCGAGGTGGTCGACGCCGATGCCGGGCTGATCGCCTTCACCGACGAAGACGGCGAACGCATCACCCAGACCGTTCTCGGCGGCCATGCCAAGCTGCAATGGAAGGTCGATTGGGCGATGCGCTGGGTCGCGCTCGGCGTCGACTACGAGATGGCGGGCAAGGATCTGATCGATTCGGTCACGCAAAGCTCCAAGATCTGCCGCGTGCTCGGCGGCCGCCCGCCCGAGGGGTTCAACTACGAGATGTTCCTCGACGAAAAGGGCGAGAAAATCTCCAAATCGAAGGGCAACGGCCTGTCGATCGAACAGTGGCTGACCTACGGCTCGCCCGAGAGCCTCGCCTTCTTCGCCTACCGTGAGCCGAAGAAGGCCAAGTCGCTGCACATGGGCGTGATCCCGCGCGCGGTGGACGAATACTGGCAGTTCCGCGGCAATTACGCAGGCCAGACCGTCAAGGAACGGCTCGGCAATCCGGTCCACCATATCCATGATGGCAAGCTGCCTGAGGGTGCGCTGCCGGTGACGTTCGGGCTGCTGCTCAACCTCGTCAGCGTGATGGGCGAGGCGACGCAGGAACAGGTGTGGGGTTACCTCGCCAATTACGTGCCGGACGCGACGCCCGAGGCATACCCGGAACTCGACCGGATGATCGGGTACGCGATCGCCTACGGCCGCGATTTCGTCGCGCCCACGCTGGTGAAGCGGGCGCCCGACGCGGTGGAGCGCGCCGCGCTCGCCCGGCTCGATAGCGAATTGGCGGCGCTGCCGGCGGACGGCGATGCCGAGGCGATCCAGAACATCGTCTACGAAATCGGCAAGACACAGTTCGACGGCGTCGGCAGTTTCGAAACGCTGCGCGACTGGTTCAAGGCCTTGTACGAGACGTTGCTCGGCTCCAGCCAAGGCCCGCGCATGGGCAGCTTCATCGCGCTGTACGGCATCGCCAACTCGCGCAGGCTGATCGCAGAGGCGCTGGCACGCGACTAATCGCGCGCGGTTGCGTTAAGAGCCCGCCCACCTCAACGGAGCTATAGTATGGACACTACGACGAGCGCCCAGCACAGCACCGCCTCGATCGACCTGATGGGGCCGATCACCATCGTCCACATCGTGCTGATGATCGTGCTCGCCGCCGCCGCGATCCTCATCATCTGGTGGGGCAGCGTGCTGCGCCGCCGCCGCCGCCAAGCCGACCGGCAAGTCGCCGAGAATCGCGAGATCGCCGAGGAAGCGGGCGCGACCGCCCCGCCCGCGGTCGAATCGCCGATGGGCAGCGACGTGCCCGCTACCTCCCGCCGCGAGCCGGAGCGACCCGCACCACCCGCGCCTATGCCGATCGCTGAGCGCGCGCCCGAGTCCGTCGCCGAGCCGGCTGCCGTCTCTGCCCCGATGCCGCCGGAACCCGCCGAGCCGGTATCCGTCGTCACCCCAGCCGCCACCTCCGGACCGTCCGGCGCATCGGAACTGACCCAGTTGAAAGGGCTCGGTCCCAAGCTCGCCACCACCCTCGCCGAACTCGGCTACACCCGGGTCGACCAGATCGCCGATCTCAGCCCGGCCGAAGCGGAAGCGCTCGACGGGCGGCTTGGCGCGTTTCAGGGCCGCATGGCGCGCGACCGGTGGATCGAGCAGGCGCGGTTGCTCACCGCAGGCGATCGTAGCGGCTACGAAGCCGCGTTCGGAAAGCTTTGAGCGCGCGTTAGCGTGGCCGTTGCCACAGCGTAGCCGGGCGTTGCGTCGGTGGATACCGCACCGCCCGGGTCCGCGCCTCGGCCAGCCCGCGCAGGATGAAGCGCACCTTCTCCCCCGCCGAGGTGGTGACGCGGTGGTCCCACGCATGCTCACCGCGCTCCGCCACCTTGCGCCCGATCGCGCCATAGATCGCCGCCGCCGACAGCACCGCCCAGGCCGAGCGGAACGGCAGCGCGGGAGCGCCATGACGCGCACTCTCCTCGAACGCAGCGGCGCGGTCGGCAAGGCGGCGCGACAAGACCGCCAACCGCTTGCGAAATGGCGGTTTCATGTGCTGGCCGGGCGGGAAGTCCATCTCGACCAGCCATTCGACCGGCAGGTAACACCGCCCGCCGCGGTCATCCTCCTCGATATCGCGCGCGATGTTGGCAAGCTGGAACGCCATGCCGAGGTCGCATGCGCGGTCGAGCGTCGCGTCGTCATCGGGCGAGACACCCATCACCACCGCCATCATGCAGCCGACCACGCCCGCGACATGATAGCAATAGCGGTACAGATCGGCCTCGCTGCGCGGCCGCCAATCCTCCGCATCGAGCGCGAACCCAGCGACCAGATCACGCGCGAAGCGGTGCGGCATGCCCGTTTCGGCGGCGACGATCCGTAACGCATCGAACGGCGGATCGCCGACGACCTCGCCCGCCAGCGCGGCCTCGGTCTTAGCGGTGATCTCGGCCAGGCGCGCCTCGGGGTCGGCGACGCGGGTCAGGTCGCCGCCGTGGTCCTGCCCGTCGGCGATATCGTCGCAGGCGCGACACCAGGCGTAGAGCAGCCATGCCCGCTCGCGCGTCTCACGATCGAACAGCCGGCTGGCGGCGGCAAAGCTCTTGGAACCGAGCGCAATCGCGCGCTGTGCGGCGGCAACCGTCGTGCTACGGCTGGCTACGTCGCCTGATCGCACGCGTTACAGGTCCGACTTGCGCATCTTGGTGATGGTCTCGATCGGCTCATGCGCCACCATCCTGCTGAGCAGCCCGTCGAGCGTTTCGTCGACGATCAGGATGTTCTGATGCTGCGGACGCAGGAAGCCCACCTCCCCCATCTTGGCGACGAAGGCGATCAGGTGATCGTAATAGCCAGCGACGTTGAGCAGCCCGACCGGCTTGGCGTGATAGCCGATCTGCGCCCAACTGAGCGCCTCCCACAATTCGTCCATCGTGCCGGTGCCGCCGGGCAGGTTGACAAAGCCGTCCGACAGATCGGTGAACGCCTGCTTGCGCTGGTGCATCGTGTCGACGACATGGAGTTCGGTAAGACCCTTGTGCGCGACCTCTGCGTTGACGAGTGCGGTCGGGATGATGCCGATCACCTCGCCACCTGCCGCGAGCGCGCCATCGGCCACCGCGCCCATCAGGCCGAGCCGACCGCCGCCATACACCACGCCGATACCGCGCTCCGCCAGCGTGCGGCCGACCGCGCGCGCCGATTCGATATAGACCGGGTCCGCCGGGGAGGCCGAACCGCAATATACCGCCAGCCGCTTCATCACCGCAGTTCCTCCAGCATCAACGCCGCCGTCGCCTTGGCGCTTCCCACCACGCCGGGGATGCCCGCGCCGGGATGCGTGCCGGCGCCGACGAAGTACAGGTTCGGAATCTGGTCGTCCCGGTTGTGGACGCGGAACCACGCGCTCTGCGTCAGGATCGGTTCCAGCGAAAACGCGCTGCCGAGATGCGCGTTGAGATCCTGCGCGAAGTCGTTGGGCGTATAGCTGAACTTCGTCACGATCCGCTCGTGGATATCCGGGATCAGCCGCCGCCCGATCTCGTCGAGGATGCGCTTCTCGAGGATCGGCGCGATCTCCGCCCAATCGACCGGGAACTTGCCCATGTGCGGCACCGGCGCGAGCGCGTAGAAGGTTGAATGCCCCTCGGGCGCCATGCTCGGGTCGGTCACGGTCGGGTGGTGGAGGTACAACGAGAAATCTTCCGGCAGCACGCCGTGATCGTAGATGTCGGCGAGCAGCCCCTTATAGCGCGGACCGAACAGGATCATGTGGTGCGGTATGCCCGGCCACGTGCCCTTGATGCCGAAATGCACGACGAACAGCGATGGCGAATAGCGCTTGCGATCGAGCCGCTTCTTGGTGCGTTGCGCGCTGCGCGAGGTTTTGAGCAGGTCGCGGTAGATGTGCATCACGTCGCCGTTGCAGGCGATCATGTCAGCCTGAGCCGACCAGCCGCTGACGGTGGTGACGCCGGTGGCGCGATCGCCCACCGTCTCGATGCTCGCCACCGCATCGTCCAGCCGCACGACGCCGCCGAGCCGTTCGAAGTGCGTGACCATGCCGGCGATCAGCCGGTTGGTGCCACCTTGTGCGAACCAGACGCCGCCGTCGCGCTCCAGTTTGTGGATCAGCGCGTAGATCGCGCTGGTCGTCATCGGATTGCCACCGACCAGCAGCGTGTGGAACGACAGGGCCTGGCGGAGATGCTCGTCCTGCACGAACGACGACACCACCGAATAGACCGAACGCCAGGCCTGATAGCGCGCCAGAGCCGGCGCCGCCTTGATCATCGACGCGAAATCCAGGAACGCCTTGGCGCCCAGTTTCACATAGCCTTCCTCGTAAACACCGGCGGCATAATCGAGGAACTTGCGGTAACCGGCGACGTCATCCGGATTAAGCTTGGCGATCTCGGCAGTCAGCGCGGGGTCGTCGTTGGAATAATCGAAGCTGACCCCGTCCGCCCAGTTGAGCCGGTAGAACGGCGTCACCGGCACCAGCGACACGTCCTCGGCCATGTCGCGGCCGCTCAGCGCCCATAGCTCGCTCAGGCAGGCGGGATCGGTAATGACGGTCGGGCCGGCATCGAAGGTGAAGCCGTCGCGTTCCCACACGTAAGCCCGGCCGCCCGGCTTGTCGCGGGCCTCGACGATAATGGTGTCGATCCCCGCCGACTGCAGGCGGATGCCGAGCGCCAGCCCGCCGAAACCGGCGCCGACGACGATTGCGGAGCGTGTGACCGGCGGCATCAGTGCGCCGCCCCGCCAAAGCCGGCAAGCGCGGCGACCGCACGCGCGATCGGCACCGGCGGCTTGCCGGAGAGGATACGGATCTTGTCCGGCATCGTCGTGTTTCCTGCGTAGAAGCGCCCGATCAGGCCCGGATCGAGACGGTAGAAGCGTTCGAGGATGCGGTAACGTTCCGCCGGCTCGGCGGCGCGGAACAACATCCGTGCGAGAATACGATAGAAGCCGCGCGCGCGCCACAGCTGACGTGCATGGTCGAGCGTGAGATCGTGCAGCGCTGCGCCCGACAGATCGGCCGCGCCCGCCACCAGCGCCGCCAGCCGCACCGCATCGGGCAGCGAGTAGCCGGTCATAGGGTGGAACAGCCCGGCGCGCATCCCCGCCTTGGCAACCCCGACGCCGCCGCTTTTCCAATAGCCCTCGAAATCACCGTCCATTGCCACCGGCAGCACGCCGGCTTCCTCGCGGAGCAGTCGCTCCGGCGACCAACCGCGTACGGCGGCGTAGGCGTGGATGCGTGCGCCCAGCTCCGTCCCGTCGAGATCGGGCGTGTCGCTGTAATACGTATCCTCGATGAACATCCGGGTCGCGGTGAACGGCAGGCAGTAGACGAAGCGATACCCATCCGCCTGCGACACGGTCGCGTCCATCACCGTCGGGTGCGCCATGTCGTGTGGATCGGCGAGATCATATTCGTGGCCGACGAACTTCTGCCAGCCGAGATCGAGCTGGCCGAGATCGGCCGGCCCGCGCGCGTCGATCACGCCCTCGGCAGCGATCCGGTCGCCGCCCGCCAGCATCACGCCGTCGCGGGCGACCGCCAGCACACGCCGCCCAGTCATCAGCGCGGTCGGTGCTAGCCGGTGGCGGATGCGTTGGTCGAGCCGTTCCGACTCGATCGAGTAATACCGCTGCGCGATGCTGCGCGCGTGCCCGGGGAAATTCACGTCGTACCCGGCCCAGCCGTAACTGACGAGCGGCGCGATCAGCCAGCGATTCTCGGGCGCGACATCGGCGGCGAAGAACGACCAGACGTGGTTGCCGCCGAAGTGATCGCTCTCCTCGATGATGCGGAGATCGAGATCGGGGCGGCGTTGGTGAATCGCGAGCGCGAGCAGACCGCCTGCGAGCCCGCCGCCGACGATCGCAAGGTCGCAGTGGTGGACTTCGGCCATCGCCTGCCCCTAGCGGATTCACGCAGCAGTGCAAATGCCGCGCCAAGCGTGTACGGGTGTTCTCGTGACAACAATGCTCGCCATCTCCCTGTCCGCGCTCGCCATGTCGGTTATCGTGGGACTACGCTACCTGCTCGTCAGCGGTGCGTTCGCCGCCGCGACGCGGGCGCGACATCCCGGACTCTACACGGGGCTGAACGCACAGATCCGCCGCGAAATCGGCTGGAGCCTTGCCGCTGCGGCGATCTACGGCGTGCCCGCCGGGGTGGTCGCCTGGGGTTGGCGGGAGCGTGGCTGGACGCGCATCTACGGTGACCTGCACGCTTTCCCGCTCTGGTACCTGCCGGTGTCGGTGCTGCTGTACATGTTCGCGCACGACACTTGGTTCTACTGGTCGCACCGCTGGATGCACCGGCCGAGATGGTTCCGCCGCATCCACGCCGTCCACCATGCCAGCCGGCCGCCGACCGCGTGGGCGGCCATGGCGTTCTCGGTGTCCGAATCGCTGAGTGGCGCGCTGGTGGTGCCGTTGCTCGTGTTCGTGATCCCGATCCACCCGATCGGCCTCGGCATCGTTTTGACCGTGATGACGGTGATGGGCGTGACCAATCACATGGGGTGGGAGATGTTCCCAGCGGTGCTATGGCGCGGACCGATCGGGCGCTGGATCATCACCGCGAGCCATCATCAGCGGCATCATGAGCAATATGGGGGCAATTATGGGCTTTATTTCCGGGTCTGGGACCGGCTCTGCGGCACCGATCTCGGCCTCGGCACTTTCGCCCGCGATCATGCGCGCGCGGCTGCCCGCACTGGCGGCGATCGCGCTGGTGATGCTGCCGGCGGCAACGCCCGTCACTGACCTGTCGCTCGACGTGGCGGGGCTACGCTCGAATAAGGGCGTGCTGCGGGTCTGCCTGACGGCGGTGGCCGACAATTTCCCCAAGTGCGTCGATGATACCGCATCGACCACGCGCTCGGCGCCGGCTGGCGGCGGCGCGATCCGCTTCGCCGGATTGCCGCGCGGCGACTATGCCGTCGCGGTCATCCACGACGAAAACGGCAATGGCAAGCTCGACACGATCGCCGGCATCCCGCGTGAAGGCTTCGGGTTCTCGCGCAACCCGCCGATCCGGTTCGGGCCGCCACGCTTTGCCGCCGCGCTCTTCACCGTTGCCGGTACGACCGACCGGCAACAGGTAAAGATGCGCTACCTGCTGTGATGCCGCGGCCTCAGGGGCGGCGGAACTTATAGACGAACTGGTCGGTCTTGCCGCGGATCGCGGGGTCGAACACCTTCAGCGTGTGATCGTCGGCCGGGTTCGCCAGCGCCCTGGATTCGCCGACGAAAGTGAAGCCGGCATTGGTCACCTCGCGCTTGACGATGGCGGGGTCGATCCGGTGCAGCGTCTCGGTATCGGCGAGGCCCGATCCGGTCGGTGCGGCATGATCGACCACGACGTAGATGCCGCCGGGCTTGAGCGCCTTGAACACCGCCGCGTTGAACGCGCCGAGCGCCGCTTCGCCACCGCCCTTGTTAGCAAGATCGTGATAATTCTGCACGGTCCAGACGAGATCGACCGGTTTGGCGACGGTGATGATCGCCGGATCGACCGCCACGGTGACATTGGCGAGGTTCTTCGCCTGAAGTGCCGCCACGCCCTTCGCGCCGTAAGCGGCGGCGGCGTTGGGCCACACCGCATAGACATGCCCGCGCGGACCGACGACGCCGGTGAAGATCCGCGTCCAATAGCCTCCGCCCGGCAACACGTCGACGACCTGCTGGCCGGGCTTCACCCCTGCGAACGCCAGCAGCTCCGCCGGTTTGCGGTGCGCGTCGTCCGACTGCTGGTCAGAACGCGCAGGATCGGCGAGCGCCTTCTGGATGACAGGCGACACCGCCGGTGCGGCGAGGATCGCACCCGGTACGAGCGCGGCGACGGCGGCAAGGGCGAGATAACGCATCGGCGGATCCTCTTATGGTTCGCCGCACTCTATCGCGCCTGCGCGACTCCGCAATGACCGTCGGGTGGCGGTTCCCTCAAACGTCGAGATTGGCGACGTTCAGCGCATTCTCCTGGATGAACTCCCGGCGCGGTTCGACCACGTCGCCCATCAGCCGGGTGAAGATCTCGTCCGCGACATCGGCCTGCTCGACCTCGACGCGCAGCATCGAGCGGACCTGCGGGTCGAGCGTCGTTTCCCAGAGCTGTTCCGGGTTCATCTCGCCAAGACCCTTGTAGCGCTGGATCGCCAGCCCCTTGCGGCCGGCGGCGAGAACCGCCTCGAGCAGTTGCGAAGGCCGCGCGACCATCGATTCGCCCTTGCCGATCGCGATCGGCGCGGCGGTCTCGGCATTGCCCTCCTCCTCGGTCGCAGCATCGGCTTCCGCTTCGGCGGCGGTTGCCGCAGCGGCGGCGGCGCGCGACGGCACCAGCCGCGCGGTCTGCGTGTAATCCTCCGCATTCTCGGCAGCGAGCGCGTGCAGCTTGCGCGCCTCGGCCGAAACCAGGAACGCCGCTTCGAGGACGTGGTGATCGGTCACGCCGCGCCACAGCCGCTTGAAGTGGATGCCGCCCTCTTCGCTGACGTCGGCCGACCAGCGCGCCTCCGGATCGGCCGCATCGAGACCCTGTACGACCGTCGCGACCCGCGCGCCCCGCGCCGCCACGTCGAGCGTGGGATCGAACGCGCCGCCCATCGCCAGCGCCTCGACGATAGTGGGATCGTAGCGGCGCGGCACGTAGCGCATCAGCGTGCGCATCCGCCGGGCATGATCGACCAGACTGCGCAAATCCGCGCCCGAGCGCGTGCCGCCGGCAATCCCCTCCAGCAGGGTGGCGGCGACGCCGTTCTCGACCAGATATTCGTCGAGCGCGGGATCGTCCTTGAGGTACACTTCCGACCGCCCGCGCGTCGCTTTGTAGAGCGGCGGCTGCGCGATGTAGAGGTGCCCCTGCGTGATGATCTCGGGCATCTGCCGGTAGAAGAACGTCAGCAGCAGCGTGCGGATGTGCGCGCCGTCGACATCGGCGTCGGTCATGATGACGATCTTGTGGTAGCGCAGCTTCTCGATCTTGAAATCGTCGCGGCCGATGCCGGTGCCCATCGCCTGGATGAGCGTGCCGATCTCGCGGCTCGACAGCATCCGGTCGAAACGCGCCCGCTCGACGTTGAGGATCTTGCCGCGCAGCGGCAGGATCGCCTGGAAATGCCGGTCGCGGCCCTGCTTGGCGGAACCACCGGCCGAATCGCCCTCGACCAGGAACAGTTCCGACTTCGCGGGATCACGCTCCTGACAATCGGCGAGCTTGCCGGGCAGCGAGGCGATATCCATCACGCCCTTGCGCCGGGTCAGCTCGCGCGCCTTCTTGGCGGCCTCGCGCGCGGCGGCGGCGTCGATGATCTTCAGCACGATCGCCTTGCCGTGTGCGGGATTTTCCTCGAGCCATTCGACCAGTTTGTCCGCCATCAGCGATTCGAGCGGCTGGCGGACTTCGGACGAGACCAGCTTGTCCTTGGTCTGGCTGCTGAACTTCGGATCGGGCAGCTTGACCGATACGATCGCGGTCAGCCCCTCGCGCATGTCGTCACCGGTGAGCGACACCTTCTCCTTCTTCAACATGCCGGATTTCTCGGCATAGTTGTTGAGCGTGCGGGTCAACGCGGCGCGGAAAGCCGCCAGATGCGTGCCGCCATCGCGCTGCGGGATGTTGTTGGTGAAGCACAGCACGTTCTCGTAATACGAGTCGTTCCACTCCAGCGCGACGTCGATCGTCACGTCGTCGCGCGTGCCGGAAATCGCCACCGGCTCGGGCATCAACGGCTGCTTGTTGCGATCGAGATACTTCACGAACGCGGCGATGCCGCCCTCGTAGAACAACTCGATCGTCTTGCTCTCCTCATGCCGCGCATCGGTGAGGAACAGCCGCACGCCCGAGTTGAGGAACGCCAGTTCGCGGTAGCGATGCTCGAGCTTCTCGAAATCGAAATCGGTGATCTTGAAGGTGGCGGGCGACGGGAAGAACGTCACCTTGGTGCCCTTCTTACCGCCCGCATCGCCGACGACCTTGAGCGGCGCGACCGCATCGCCGAACGCGAAGCGCATGTAATGCTCCTGCCCGTCGCGCCAGATCGTCAGGTCGAGCCATTCCGACAGCGCGTTGACCACCGACACGCCGACGCCGTGCAGACCACCCGAGACCTTGTAGGCATTGTCGTCCGAGGTGTTCTCGAACTTACCGCCGGCGTGGAGCTGGGTCATGATGACCTCCGCCGCCGAGACGCCTTCCTCGGTGTGGATGCCGGTGGGAATGCCGCGCCCGTTATCCTCGACCGAAACCGAACCGTCCGCGTTCAGCGTGATGTCGATCCGGTCGCAATGACCGGCCAGCGCCTCGTCGATCGCGTTGTCGGACACTTCGAACACCATGTGATGCAGGCCGGAGCCATCGTCGGTATCGCCGATATACATGCCGGGGCGCTTGCGCACGGCATCAAGGCCTTTGAGCACCTTGATGGAATCGGCGCCATATTCGTTCTGATTGGAAGCTGCGGGTGTGGGTGTCGTCATAGTGAGGATATAGGGATTCGCGCGCCCAAACGGAAGCAAAATGGGCGAATCGCGGGGCCGCTAGTCAGGCGAGCAACGCGGCGACTTCGGTGAAGTCGGCCGCGATCGTCGAGACACCAAGCGCGCGGAGCCGCTCGGCATGATCGGGCGCGCAGTGGCTGCCGCCGCAGAAGCCGATCACATAGCCGCCCGAAGCGACCGCCCCGGTCGCGCCGACGACAGAATCTTCGAGGATTGCCGCGCGCGTGATGTCCACGCCAATCGCCCGCGCGGCATAGCGATAGAGATCGGGCGCGGGCTTGCCGTTGGCGACATGCTCCTTGCCGGAGTAGATGTGGTCACCAAATGCGTCGCGCAGGCCAATATGGTCGAGGTGGCGGGCGATCCACGCAGTCGAACTGGACGAGGCGATCGCCTTGGGCAGATCGGCGGGCAGCGCCCGCACGAACGCGATCGCACCGGCGACCGCATCGATGCCTTCCGCCATCACGCGTGCATCCTCCGTCGCCCGCGCGGCGTAGAAATCCTCACCGAGCGGCTGGCCGATATGCGTCTCGATCGCGTCGACGAAGCTGCGCCCCGACAACCCCATGAAGCGCGTCATCGCCTCCTGCCGCGACATCGGATGGCCGATGCCGGTGAGATAGTCGGCGAGATGCGCGTTGCCGAGCGCCTCGCTGTCGATCAACACGCCGTCGAAATCGAAGATCAGCGCATCGAACTTGCAGGACAACAGCCCGGGGGGCTGATGGCCGTCGACGCGCGCGTCGAACGTCATTTCCGCGCTCCGAACAGGGCGCTGCCGACGCGGACATGGGTCGCGCCGAGCGTCACCGCCGTTTCGAAATCGGACGACATGCCCATGCTGAGGCCGGCAAGATCATGATCGCGCGCCAGTTTGGCGAGCAACGCGAAATACGGTGCCGGCTCGACGTCGGCGGGCGGCACCGCCATCAACCCGACCACGGGTAGCCCGGCGTCCCGCGCGGCGCCGAGCAACGCAGGCAAATCCGCAACCGCACAGCCGCCCTTCTGCGGCTCGTCACCGATATTGACCTGGAGGTAGCATTCGGGACGTTTGTCGTGCTTTTCCATAGCCTTGGCCAATGCGGTGACCAGCGACAGCCGGTCGACCGAATGAATCGCGTCGAACAGCGCGACCGCTTCGTCTGCCTTGTTCGACTGAAGCTGGCCGACCAGGTGCAGCGTCACATCTTGGAACCGCGCGCGCAGGGCAGGCCATTTCGCTTCGGCTTCCTGCACGCGGTTTTCACCGAACGCACGCTGGCCCGCTTCGAGTAGCGGCACGATCACCTCGGCCGGGTGCGTTTTGGAGATCGCGATCAGCGTCACCGCGGCGGGTTCGCGGCGGGCGAGGCGCGCGCTTTGGGCGATTGCCTGGTTGATGGTCGCGAGCGCGGCGGCGGGATCGTCGGAAGGCATCGCCGGCGCTATAGGGTGCGACATGCCGCGCCGCCACCCTGTTCCCAAGTTCTGGCTGATGACCGATGAGCGGCTGGGCGACGGTTTGTGGGACGCGGTCGCGCGGCTGCCGCGCGGGAGCGGCGTGGTGTTTCGCCACTATGCTACGCCGTTAGTGGAACGTCGCGCGCTGTTCGCGCGACTGGCAACGCTGGCGCGGCGGCGTGGACTGGTGCTGCTACGCGCGGGGAACGCACGACTGGCGCGGCGGGAGGACGGCGTGCACAACGGACCAGCTGCGTGCGGACTGTCGACCCGCTCTGCGCATCGCCGGTCCGACGCGGTCGCCGCATGTCGCGCCGGAGCGGATGCGGTATTGATATCGCCGGTGTTTCCCACACGGTCGCACCCCGGCGCGCGTGCACTCGGCCCGGCACGGGCGGCGGCGATCGGGCGCAGGCTGCCGATCGCAATCATTGCATTAGGCGGGATGGACGGCGACCGGTTCCGACGGTTGCGCGGCCTCGGCTTTCACGGGTGGGCGGCGATCGACGCCTGGAGCGGTGCCGGTGGTCGCGTTCGGTCCGCTGATGCTGGAACCGAACACTCATTTCGCGTTCAAACCCGGTCGGCAACGCGAGGCTAATGCACGGCTAAATCGGTTACGGTCGCGAAAGTAACTGACGATCCACGCAGCGCGACCGGCAAAAACGCACCGCCTAGAAGCGGAAGGCGGTCCCGACGTAAACGGCCCGGCTGTCGTGGCGATCGACATTGAGATCGGTCAGCCGGTCGCTGCGTTCGGCCTTGTAGCGGACGCCGGCGGTAACATCGAAGTTCCGCGTCAGCCGGTACGACCCGCCTACGTCGAGCGAATAGGCCGGTGCCTCTTCGACCAGCTTCGGGCCACCCGGCAGCGGACGATCGCTTCCCGCCTTGACCTGACCGCTGAAGCGCTTGCCCGTGTAGCTCACCCCGACATCGGCAGCCTCGCGGCTGCCCGGCAGGCCGGCGAGATCGACCTTGGTCATGTCGCCCGAAAGCGCGAAGCGGCGCCAGCCGACCGCGACGCCGAGGTTATAGGCGATCGGCGCGAGTTGTACCGCTGCCGCCGAGGCGCCGCTGGTCCGTTCCGCCGCGAGTACGCCACGCGAGGAGCGCGCCTGCACGGCCACGGTGACTGCACGGCTGCCTTCACGATGCGACTCGGCGGGGGTGAAACGGAAACCCGCCGGATCGAGACCGCCCTGTGCGAGCAGGGCCGCAAGCCGGGGATCGGCCGAGGCGGGCGTGAACGCACCGATACCGCCATAGACCGGCGCGGACGTATGCACCGCACGCAGCTTGGCATCGTCCGATGCGCCGATCGCGGGCGCCACGGCGAGGCCGACGGCGATCATCGCCCCCACCCCAATTCCCGACAGCAGCCGAATCGAAATCACCGAAAGATCCCCGTTTCCCTTTGCCGACAAAGCCTTGCGCTCTGCCCGCTCTTATAAGTTAGAACGCGCCTATCACGATTCCATTCCCGCCTGCCACTATCCTGACGCAATTAATCCGGCATGTGGTTCCCGGGCCACAGGGTGCCAGCCGCGCACGCGGCTTGCGGCGGGGCCGGTACATTCTATAGAGACAAGCCTCCTTCATGACATCGCTCAGGAAACCGCCCATGTCCCGCCCGTTGCGCACCGCGATCGTCGTCTCGCTGCTTTTGTCGACCGCCGCCTGCGCCCATAAGGGTGGCCACCCGAAATCCGCTGCGATGGCGCCGTCGAAAATCACCACCATCGGCGTCAACGCCTATCTGTGGCGCGCCAGCCTCGACACGCTCAGCTTCATGCCGTTGCTCCAGACCGATTCCAACGGTGGCGTGATCGTCACCGACTGGTACGTGAACCCGGCCGCGCCGACCGAGCGGATGAAGGTGACCGTCACGATCCTCGACCAGGATCTGCGCGCCGACGGCCTGCGTGTCGCGGCACTGCGCGAGGTCAACCAGAACGGCCAGTGGGTCGACGCGCCGGTGCAGGCCGCGACCGTGCAGAAGCTGGAGGACATCATCCTCACCCGCGCGCGCGATCTGCGCCGTGCCGCGATCACGAACTGAACCGCCCCTAGCGGAGTAACGATACCATCATGTCACGCTTCAACAGCCTGAAGTCGGACGCGGCGTGGCAGGCGGCGTGGGACCAGCACCGTACCTTCGCCGCGCGCGACGATTCGACCAAGCCACGTACCTATGTGCTCGAGATGTTTCCCTATCCTTCGGGGAAGATCCACATGGGGCACGTGCGCAACTATACGATGGGCGACGTGCTGGCGCGCTTCCGGCGGATGACCGGGCATGAAGTGCTGCACCCGATGGGGTGGGACGCGTTCGGCATGCCCGCCGAAAACGCCGCGATGGAGAAGCACGTCCACCCCGGCGGCTGGACGCGCGACAACATCGCGACGATGAAGGCGCAGCTCAAGCGGCTCGGCTTCGCGCTCGACTGGAGCCGCGAATTCGCCACCTGCGACCCGGAATATTACGGGCAGGAGCAGGCGCTGTTCCTCGACCTGTTCGCGCACGATCTGGTGTACCGCAAGGAATCCTCGGTCAATTGGGACCCGGTCGATATGACCGTGCTCGCCAACGAACAGGTGATCGACGGGCGCGGCTGGCGCTCGGGCGCGCTGGTCGAGCGGCGCAAGCTGTCGCAGTGGTTCCTAAAGATCACCCAGTTTGCGGACGAACTGCTCGCCGGGTTGGACGAGCTCGAGCACTGGCCCGACAAGGTCAAGCTGATGCAGGAAAACTGGATCGGCAAAAGCCAGGGCCTTCGTTTCACGTGGAACCTTGGCGATGGCGAACAGGTCGAGGTGTTCACCACCCGACCCGACACGATCTTCGGCGCGAGCTTCGTGGCGGTGGCGGCGGATCATCCGATTGCGCAGCGACTGGCGGCAGGGAACGCCGACGTCACCGCGTTTATCGAGCGCTGCAAACAGGGTAGCACCACTGCCGCCGAACTGGAAACGCAGGAGAAGCTGGGCTTCGACACCGGGCTGACCGCTACGCATCCGTTCGATCCCGAATGGCAGGTGCCGGTCTACATCGCCAATTTCGTGCTGATGGAATATGGCACCGGCGCCGTGTTCGGCGTGCCCGCGCATGACCAGCGCGATCTCGACTTCGCGCGCAAATACGATCTGCCGGTACGCCGCGTCGTCGCCGATGGCGAGCAGACCGATCCGGTGTTTGCCGGCACCGAGGCATATACCGGCCCCGGCAGCTTGGTGAACTCGCGCTTCCTCGACGGACTGGAGATCGAGGACGCCAAGCGCGACGTGATCGCCCGTGCCGAGGCTGGCGGCTGGGGGAGCGGATCGACCGTGTTCCGCCTGCGCGACTGGGGCGTGAGCCGCCAACGCTATTGGGGCACGCCGATCCCGATCATTCACTGCGACGCGTGCGGTGCGGTGCCGGTGCCGCGCGAGCAACTGCCTGTGGTGCTGCCGGAGGATGTCAGCTTCGACATTCCGGGCAACCCGCTCGATCGCCACCCGACCTGGAAGCACGTCCCCTGCCCGTCCTGCGGCGGTGCGGCGCGGCGCGAGACCGATACGCTCGACACGTTCGTCGACTCGTCATGGTACTTCATCCGCTTCGCCAGCCAGCCGGGCGACAAGCCGTTCGACCGCGAGGCTGCCGAGAAGTGGCTGCCGGTGGCGCAGTATATCGGCGGGGTCGAGCATGCGATCCTGCACCTGCTGTATGCGCGATTCTGGACACGCGCGCTGAAGCACATCGACATGCTCGACATTGCCGAGCCGTTTGCCGGGTTGTTCACGCAAGGCATGGTGACGCACGCCAGTTACTATCGGCGCGGTCAGGAGCATGAGCGGCCGACCTATTTCGAACCGTCTGCCATCTCGCGCCGGCCGGACGGCACCGCCTTCGTGACCGACACCGGTGAGGACGTCACCATCGGCCGCGTCGAGAAGATGTCGAAGTCGAAGAAGAACACGGTCGATCCGACCGAGATCGTCGACCAGTACGGCGCCGATGCAGTGCGCTGGTTCGTTCTGTCCGACTCGCCGCCCGAGCGCGATCTGGAGTGGAGCGAGGCCGGGATCGAGGGATCGTGGCGGTTCGTGCAGCGCGTCTGGCGGTTGTTCACCGGACTTGGCGATGCCGCCAGTGCGACGGGCAGCGATGTCCCGCTCGACCGCAAGCTGCACCAGACCATCGCCGGCATCGCCGCCGATATCGAAGCGCTCGCCTTCAACAAGGCGGTCGCCAAGCTGTACGAACTGGTCAATGCGATCGAGCGTGCGCAGCCGTCCGCGTCGCGCAACACGGCGGTACGGACATTGATGCGGCTGGTCTCGCCGATGGCGCCACATCTCGCCGAGGAGGCCTGGGCAGCGGATGGTGGTGATGGCCTGATCGCCGATGCCGCCTGGCCCGAGGTCGACCCTGCCCTGCTCGTCGAGGACGAGGTGACGATCGCGATTCAGGTCAACGGCAAGTTGCGCGACACGCTCACCGCCGCCAAGGGCGCCGACAAGGCGACGCTCGAGGCAATGGCGCGCGGATCGGAGAAGGTGATCGCGTTCCTGGAAGGCAAGGAACCGCGCAAGGTCATCGTCGTGCCCGACCGCCTCGTGAACATCGTCGCATGAGGACGCGTGTCGCCGCCGTGCTGCTCGCCCTCGCGTTGCCCGGTTGCGGGCTGCACCCGCTCTACTCGGGCGGTAGCAACGGCGCGGTGGCGACGATGCTGACCCGTGTCGAGGTCGCGCCGATCGAGGGCAAGTCGGGCTGGCTGATGTCCAATGCCTTGCGCGACAAGCTCGCCGCAGGTGGCGAGGCACCGCTGTACCGGCTCGAGGTGCGGCTCGACGACAAGATCATCGGGCTTGGCGTGCGCAGCGACGACAGCGTTTCGCGAGAGCGGCGCACGTTGCGGGCACGCTACCAGCTGGTCGAGCTTGCCAAGGGTACGGTCGTGCTGGACGCGACCGCCGGATCGGATGCCGGCATCGACGTGGTGAGTTCGGAATATGCCACGATCGCGGCGGAGAACACTGCGCTGGAGCGGTTGTCGACGATCGTCGCGGATCAGATCGTGTCGCGCGTGGCGCTCTACGCCGAGCATGCTCCCGCTTCGGAACCGTGAAGGCCAACGCCAATCAGGTTCGCGTCGCGATCGACGCCGCGAACGCCGACGTGCGGCTGTACCTGTTCCACGGCCCGGACGATTCCGGCGCGCGCGAGCTGGCGGCACGGGTCGGACGTGCGCTCGGGCCGGAGGCGGAGCGGATCGACCTCGAACCCGCGCAGTTGCGCAGCAATCCGGGGCTTCTGGCCGATGAGGCAGCGGCGCTATCGCTGTTTGGCGGCGCGCGACACATTCGCGTGGCCGGCGCGGGAGAGGAAAGCCTCGAGGCGCTGACGCTGCTGCTCGATGCCGAGCGGAGCGGCAACCCGGTCGTGGTGCTCGCTCCCACCCTCAAGGCAACCGCCAAGATCGTCAAGCTCGCGCTCGCCCATCCTCGCGCGATGTGCCTGGCCTGCTTCCTGCCCGAAGGTGGCGAAGCAGACCGGCTCGCCACCGCGATCGCGCGCGAGCACGGCCTGCGCACCACCGGCGGGACGGCGGCGCGGCTGGCGGCAGCGACGGGCGGCGACCGTGCGGTGATGACGCGCGAGCTGGAGAAGCTCGCGCTGTATCTCGACGCTGCCCCGGAGCGGCCTCGCGAACTGGACGATGCCGCGCTCGATGCGGTCGGCGCCAATCTCGGCGACAGTGAAATGTCGCGCGCGATCGAGGCGGCGCTGGATGGCAACCCCGATACGCTCGCCGATGAACTCGCGGGAATGAGCGAGGCCGGCGTGTCGCCGATCCCGGTGCTGCGTCAGCTAACCCGCCGTCTAGTCGCGCTGGCCGAAATGCAGGCCGACATCGATGCCGGCGCGGATCCGAAGGCGCTGATCGAACGCGTGTTCTTCCGTGAGCGGGCCAGCACCACCCGTGCGCTGCGGCTGTGGGATTCGCACCGGATCAGCGACGCGATCGACCGGATCCGTCAGGCCGAGCGCGCGATCATGGCGCCGCACAACCCCGGCAACGTGGTGGCAGATGCCGCCATGACCGTCATCGCGCGGATGGCAGCGCGCCAACGCTGACCATCAGATCCGCTCGCCGCTGAGCCGCTGGCACAACATGTCGAGTTGATCGAGCGTCGAGAAACCGAGCGTCAGCGCCCCGCCCTTCGCGCCATATGCTATCCGCACGGACAGCCCGAGCAAATCACCTAGCTGATGCTCGAGCGCGCTGAGATCGGCATCGCGTTCGCCGCTGCCATGGCCGCGCACGCGCGCGGTATCGGGCTTCACCGTGCGCGCCAGCTTCTCGGTATCACGAACCGAGAGCCCTTTGGCGACGACCTGATCGGCAAGCGCCTCGACGTCCGGCGCACCGATCAGCGCGCGGGCATGACCCATGCTGATCGCACCATCGACGACCCGATCCTGAACCGGCTTCGGCAGATCCAGCAGCCGCAGCAGATTGGCGATGTGACTGCGCGACTTGTGGACGATCTTGCCGAGAGCTTCCTGCGTGTGCCCGAAGTCACTGAGCAGCCGCTGATAGGCCTCCGCTTCCTCTATCGCGTTGAGATCCTGCCGCTGGATGTTCTCGATCAGGGCGACTTCCAGTGTCTCGGTGTCGCTGAAATCGCGGACGATCACGGGCACTTCATGCAGCCGCGCGCGCTGTGCCGCACGCCAGCGACGCTCCCCTGCGACGATCTGGTAGCCGGTACCGTGCGGCCGCACCACGATCGGCTGGATCAGTCCGCGCGCGCCGATCGACTCGGCGAGCTCGTCCAAAGCCTCTTCCTTGAAGTGACGGCGCGGCTGACCGGGGTGCGGCGCGATCGAGCCGACCGGCAGCATGCGTACGCCCTGCGAAATCGGCTCGCTCGCCCCGAGCGGCTGCTCGCGCGTCATTTCGCCCATGAGTGCGCCGAGGCCGCGCCCCAGCCCGGAGCGGCCCTTGGGACGGCTCAGCGGTGTCGTGTTGTCGCTCATGCTGCGGCTTTGGTGGAATGGTCGGGGGTGCTCGCATCGGGCAAGCGCGTGATCAACTCACGCGCGAGCGCGATATACGCCTCCGATCCGGAACAACGGAAATCGTAGATCAATGCGGGCAAGCCGTGGCTCGGCGCCTCGGACAAACGCACGTTGCGTGGGATGACCGTCTCGAACACGACCCGGCCGAGCACGGCACGGACATCTGCCGACACCTGCTCGGTCAAGCGGTTGCGGCGATCGTACATGGTAAGCGCCACGCCGATGATCGACAGGCCCGGGTTGAACCGCTCGCGGATGCGCTCCACGGTATTGAGCAACTGGCTCAAGCCCTCCAACGCGAAGAACTCGCACTGCAACGGTACGAGCAGCGAGTTCGATGCGACCATCGCATTGAGCGTGAGCAGGCCGAGCGATGGCGGGCAGTCGATCAGCACCACATCCCAGCGCTGATCCGAACGGCTGATCGCGCGGCTAAGTCTGTGGGTGCGTTCCTCATACTCGACCAACTCGATTTCCGCGCCGGACAGATCGACCGTCGCAGGAACGAGATCAAGGCCGGGAACGCAGGTGCCGATCACCGCCTTTTGCAGCGGAACCTCGCCCAGCAAGACGTCATAGATCGAACATTCCCGCTCGTTCCGACCTACGCCGAGGCCGGTCGAAGCATTCCCCTGCGGGTCGATGTCGATCAGCAATACGCTCTTGCCGGTCGCGGCGAGCGCGGTGCCAAGGTTAATTGCGGTGGTGGTTTTACCCACGCCGCCCTTTTGATTGGCGACGGTTATGACTTGCATCGACGCGCCACTCCTCGTGCGACCACGATCAGAGATTCTGTGTTGGTGAGGCTCTGTTCCACGTGAAACGCTCCATGCCATGCGTGGCGGGCGATTGCCACCTCTTCGCGCGCCGATTGGCCTTTCGGAAGCAACCAGATCGTATCCGGTCCCGCACACTGTATCGCCGCGCAGAAGAGGTCGATCATCGGAGCGACAGCGCGCGCGGAAATCACCGCAGCTTGCGCATGTACGCCTTCCACCTTGCTGGCGAACACCGAGACGCGCTCCTGCACCCCTAGGGCCGCCGCCGCCTCTTCCAAGAACGCGACACGACGCTTGCGCGGTTCGACCAGCAGCACCGGCCGATCGGTAAGCGCTGCGACAACCAGACCCGGAAAACCGGCACCGCTGCCAATGTCGAGCCAAGGCCCCGGCTCGGTTTCGGCGAGGCGGATCAACTGCGCCGAATCAACAATGTGACGTGCCCAGATCGAGTCCATCGTCGAGCGCGCTATGAGATTCTGCTGCTCCGACTCTGCCACGACCAAAGCGGCGAGCAGCTCCATCTGCGTCAACGCTGCCTCGCCGAACTGGCTTGCGATCCAGTCGCGTGCCTCTCCCTCGGTCATGCTGCCTGGCGCCCGCGCGCGTGTAGCAGGATCGCGGCAAGCGCAGCGGGCGTGATCCCACGCAGCCGACCCGCCTGCCCCAACGTGGACGGACACGCTGTGCTGAGTCGTTCCACCATCTCGTTCGACAAGCCCGGGATGGCGGCATAGTCGAGATCGGCTGCCAGGCAGATGGTGTCGTTCTGCCGCACTTGCGCGATCTCCTGATCCTGCCGAACCAGATAGGGCGCGTACCGCACATCCTCGACGACTTCCGCCAACAGCCCCGCGTCTGTACATCCCGCGAGATCAGGCGCGACATGGTCGACAGTGACGCCTGCGATCCGCAACCATTCCGCGCCAGACCGCTTGTGCGGACCCGGACCAACTGGTGCACCCCGCGCGATGAGGTCCGCAGGGGAAAGCTGTTGTTCGAGCCGCGCCGTCGTCTCACCACGTGCCACGTCGCGATCCTGCATCCGCTGCAGGCGCGTCGCGCTCAGGCAACCGGCAGCCGCTGCGATCGGGTTCAGTCGCGTCTCGGCATTATCCGCTCGCAGTCGCAGCCGGTATTCGGCACGCGCGGTCAGCATCCGGTAAGGCTCGGTTACACCTTGCAGGACGAGATCGTCGATCATCACGCCGAGGTAGCTGCTCGCGCGATCCAGCACGACCAGCGCGAGATCGCGTGCGTGTGCCGCTGCGTTGATCCCGGCGAGCAGGCCCTGCCCCGCCGCTTCTTCATAGCCCGTGGTGCCGTTGATCTGCCCACAGCAAAACACCCCCGCGATCGCCCGCAGTTCCAGCGTCGCGGCGAGCGCACGCGGATCAATATAGTCATATTCGACCGCGTACCCGGGCGTAAGAACGCGCGCGCGCTCCAACCCCGCTATCGAGGCAATCAGCGCGGTCTGCACATCGACGGGCAAAGAGGTCGAGATGCCATTCGGGTAGATGACCGGATCATCAAGACCTTCCGGTTCAAGAAAGATCTGATGCCCCTCGCGATCGCCGAAGCGGTGGATTTTGTCCTCGATCGACGGACAATAGCGTGGACCGGCGCCGCCAATCGCGCCGCCGAACAGTGGAGAGCGATCAAGCCCAGCACGGATTATATCGTGCGTGGCCGCGTTGGTGCGCGTTATCGCACACTGCAATTGCGGTAGCCGGCGCGCGGTGCTGACCGGCGACATCGTCCAGGGCTCAGCGTCGCTTGGTTGCTCATCGAGCCGGGACCAGTCGATGGTGCGGCCATCGAGACGCGGCGGCGTTCCCGTCTTGAGGCGGCTCATCGGCAGGCCGGCACCGCGAAGCTGCTGCGCGAGCAGGCTCGCCGCACCTTCGTCGACTCGTCCGCCGACAGCACGCTCTTCGCCACGGAAGATGCGTCCGCCCAAAAACGTGCCGGTGGCGAGCACCACGGCGGGTGCGAGAAGCCGCGTCTCATCGCCCAGCAGCACGCCAGTGACACAGTCAGCGGTCATTATAAGGGCGGCGGCTTCGCCGGTAATGATGGTTAGGTTTGGCTGCTCGGCGAGCATATGCTGGATAGCCGCGGCATAGCGACGACGGTCCGCCTGGACACGTGGTCCCTGTACCGCAAGGCCTTTGCTGCGGTTGAGCATGCGGTAGTGGATTCCGGCCGCGTCAGCCGCCCGCGCGATAAGCCCGTCAAAGGCATCGACCTCGCGGACCAGATGTCCTTTGCCAAGTCCGCCGATCGCAGGATTACAGGACATCGCGCCGATCCTGGTGGGATCGAAACTGACCAACGCGGTCCGTGCGCCGCGCCGCGCAGCCGCAGCCGCAGCTTCGGTCCCGGCATGGCCGCCGCCGATGACGATCACGTCAAATCTGCTCATGCCGCCTCGCTATGCCTGCGCCACGCGCAAGTCAAAGCGTTCCACGTGGAACGGTCACTTGCCGATACAAAATCGCCCGAACAACGTATCCAGCACCGCCTCGACGTCTGCGCGCCCGGTGATGCCGTCGAAGGCGATCCGGGCAGCGCGGATCGCCTCAGCCCGCAACAGGATGTCCTGCTCACCAGCGCCGATGCGAAGAACGGCCTCGGCGCGCGCCAGCAGATCACGCTGGCGGGCATTGATCGCCATGTCGTCGGTCACTGCTCCGACTGACTTCGCTCGCCCGTCTAATATCTCCCACAGACGCTCGACCCCAGCACCGCTATGTCCGGACACCGCCAGGACCGCACCGCTCGGGCTATTCTCCCGGCCAGGCAGATCGCAGCGGCCATGCACCCAAAGCATATCGGTACTTGGCGGTGGCGCATCGTGCAGCCAGATCACGACGTCGGCTGCGTTGATGGCCGCCTCCGCCCGCTCGATGCCGATCCGTTCGATCGGGTCGGCGTCGGTATCTCGCAACCCTGCCGTGTCGGTCAGCACGAAGGCGACCCCCGCCCGAACAACCGGCGCTTCGATCCGGTCGCGGGTCGTGCCGGCGATCGGCGACACGATCGCCACATCGCGCCCGACCATCCGGTTGATGAGCGTCGACTTGCCGCTGTTGGGCGGCCCCGCGATGACGACCCGCACGCCGTCGCGCAATCGCTCAACCGATGGCGCGGCCACGAGCGTGGCGAGTTCATCGGCCAGGATGTTCATCGTCTTGCCGGTCGCGTCGGTGACGCCTGCCGGAACGTCGTCCTCATCCGAAAAGTCGAGTGCCGCCTCGATCGCCGCGGCGAGATCCAGCAACCGGTCGTTCCAGCTTTCGACCCGGTGTCTGAGCCCGCCCTCCGACAGTCGCAATGCCGCGCGACGTTGCTGCTCAGTTTCGGCGGCGAGCAGATCGCCCAACCCTTCCGCTTCGGTCAGGTCGATGCGGCCGTGTTCCAGCGCGCGGCGGGTAAACTCGCCCGGTTCGGCAGGTCGCAACCCTTCAAAGCGCCCGAGTGCGCCTTCGAGCGCGCGTTGCGTGGCGCGGCCGCCGTGAACGTGCAACTCGACGAGATCCTCGCCGGTCGCGCTGGCCGGGCCGGGAAACACCAGCACCAGCCCCCGGTCGAGCAGCGCGCCGGTCGCACGGTCGCGCAGCGCCCGAACGCGGGCGTGGCGTGGCGGCGGCAGCGATCCGGCCAACGCCTCCGCCGCCGCCAGAGCATGCGGACCGCTGATACGGAGGATCGAGATCGCTGCCGGCGCGGCGCCGCTGGATACTGCGAAGATCGTATCCACGACTATTTCGACGAGGTCTCGAACATCTTGCGCCAGAAGCTCATGCCGGCGTCCCCGACCGGCGCCCAGCTGCGCATCATGTTCTCCATCACCTCATGCGAGACGACACCGTCCATCGAATTCATCACCATCTCGATATATTTGTCATGCACCGGCGTGAAATCCGGCAGGCCCATCACGCGGCGCGCTTCTTCCGGGGTGCAATCGACCTCGACATTGATCTTCATCGCCGCGTCCTTGGCTTGAGCGTCGGAATTGAACGCTCCATAGTCTCGCCATGTATGCGCGCGACTTTGCCCTGATCGCAACGCCCATCGGCATGGTGCGGCTGATCGGCACGCCCGAGTTGATCGAGCGGGTGAAGATCGAGGCGCTTGCTGACGAGGTGAGTGCCGGGTCGGGTGCAGTGGCGGAAGGCGCCGCGCAGGTGGCGGCGTATTTTGCCGGACGGCTGGCCACGTTCGATCTGCCGCTGGCGGCGTCCCCCTCCCCGCGCGGTGACGCGATGCGCGCGGCGATGGTCGCGGTGCCGTTTGGCGAGACGCTGAGCTACGGCGCGCTGGCGCGGACGATCGGGTCCGGTGCGCGCGCGATCGGGCAGGCGTGTGCGCGCAATCCGCTGCCGATCATCGTGCCGTGCCACCGGGTGACCAATGCGGACGGGTCGCTTGGGGCGTATTCGGCTGGTGATGGGCCGGCGACCAAACGGTGGTTGCTGGAGTTTGAGGGTGGGTCTGCGCGGCTGATTTGAGGGCGCAAAAAAAAGCGCGGGCAAAGCCCGCGCTGTCGTCGGTCGGGGCACTTGCCCCGCCGGCCGGATCGCCGCGAGTCCTGCGCCAGTATGGCGCAGGCCGCGTTCGATCACTGGTTCATACTATCGAAGAAGTCCTCGTTGGTCTTCGAGTTCTTCATCTTGTCGAGCAGGAACTCCATCGAATCGATCGTGCCCATCTGCATGAGGATGCGGCGCAGCACCCACATCTTCGACAGCTTGCCCTGATCGACCAGCAGTTCTTCCTTGCGTGTGCCGGACTTGCCGACGTCGAGCGCCGGGAAGATACGCTTGTCCGCGACCTTGCGGTCGAGCACGATTTCGGAGTTGCCGGTGCCCTTGAACTCTTCGAAGATCACCTCGTCCATGCGGCTGCCGGTATCGATCAGTGCCGTCGCGATGATCGAGAGCGAACCGCCCTCCTCGATGTTACGCGCCGCACCGAAGAACCGCTTCGGGCGCTGGAGCGCATTGGCATCGACACCGCCGGTCAGCACCTTGCCCGACGACGGCACGACGGTGTTGTAGGCACGACCGAGACGCGTGATCGAGTCGAGCAGGATCACCACGTCCTTCTTGTGCTCGACCAGCCGCTTCGCCTTCTCGATCACCATTTCGGCGACCTGGACGTGGCGCGTGGCGGGTTCGTCGAAGGTCGAGGACACCACCTCGCCCTTTACCGAACGCTGCATGTCGGTGACTTCCTCGGGCCGCTCGTCGATGAGCAGCACGATCAGGAACACTTCCGGGTGATTGTCGGTAATCGCCTTGGCGATGTTCTGGAGCATCACCGTCTTGCCGACGCGCGGCGGCGCGACGATCAGCGTGCGCTGGCCCTTGCCCTGCGGCGATACAATATCGATAACCCGCGCCGATTTATCCTTCATGGTCGGATCGGCGGGATCGAGCGTCAGCTTCTGTTCGGGATACAGCGGCGTGAGGTTGTCGAAATTGACGCGGTGGCGGACCGCATCGGGATCGTCGAAATTGACCGCGGTGAGCTTTACCAGCGCGAAATAGCGTTCGCCGTCCTTCGGACCGCGGATCTCCGCTTCGACCGTATCACCCGTGCGCAGGCCGAACTTGCGAACCTGATTGGGCGATACATAGATATCGTCCGGCCCGGCGAGATAATTCGCTTCGGGTGAGCGCAGGAAACCGAAGCCGTCCGGCAGCACCTCGATCGTGCCGAGTCCCATGATCTGCTCGCCGTTTTCGGCCGCGACCTTGAGGATGGCGAACATCAGATCCTGCTTGCGCAGCGTCGAGGCGCCCTCGATGCCGAGGCCTTCCGCCATCTCGACCAGTTCGGCGGGTTTTTTGTTCTTGAGGTCTTTGAGATGCATGGGGGGCGTGTCCGCAGGATGTGCTGGATGGGTGCGCGTCGGTCGGCGAGGATCGCACGACGATGCTGGAGGAAGGATGCCGTAAAACGAACGCCAGGACGGCGCCGCGCAGCGACATGCCACGCAGAGCTAAGTGTCGCTCATCCCCAAGTCAAGTCAGAACGGTTGCACGATCACCAGAATGACGATCAGCGTAACGAGGATCGCCGGCACCTCGTTGACCATCCGCAGCGTGCGCCCGGCCAGCGTAGCGCGGCCCTGCGCGAGTTTCTTCGCGTAGCCGATCGCCCAGCCGTGATAGCCGGTCAGGATCACCACCAAGGCGAGCTTGGCGTGCAGCCAGCCCAGCCCGGGTGCGCCTTTGAACAGCCCCGCGTTGGCCGCCAGCAGCAGCCCCAGCAGCCACACCAGCACCATCGCGGGGGTGAGGATAATCGATCGCAGCTTCCCCTCCCGCTCGACCCAGCGAGCGGCTTCCTCAGGCGCCCCTAGCGCCTCCTGATGATAGACCAGATAGCGCGGCAGCATGAACAGCCCCGCCATCCAGAAGATCACGAAGATCAGGTGCGCCGCCTTCACCCAGGGATAAGCGTTGCCGAGAAAATTCATCGCGCGCTCCGTACCAGCGCCAGCAGGCGCTCGACATGGGCGATCGGGGTATCCTGAAGGATGCCGTGCCCAAGGTTGAAGATATGGGGCCGATCCGCGAATGCCTCAAGCACGTTCGCGACGGCACTCTCCAACGTCCCGCCGCCGGCGATCAGCGCGAGCGGATCGAGATTGCCCTGCACCGGCATATCGGCGGGCAGGTGCGTGGCGGCCCAGTGCGGGTCGACCGTCTCGTCCACGCCGACCGCGTCGACGCCGGTCTCGCGCGCATAGGCCGGCAGCTTGCCGCCCGCGCCCTTCGGGAAGCCGATCACCGGGACATGCGGGTAGCGGGCGTGCAAGCCGCTGACGATCGCCGCATTGGGGGCGATCACCCAGCGTTCGAACTGTGCGGGCGAAAGCGAGCCGGCCCAACTGTCGAACAACTGCACCGCCTCCACCCCGGCGTCGATCTGTGCCGACAGGTAGGTGATGGTCGATCCCACGATAGCATCGATGATCGCCCCGAAGCGCGCCGGATCGGCATAGGCGAACCGCCGCGTCTCGCTCTGGTCGCGGCTGCCGCGCCCGGCCACCATATAGGTGGCGACCGTCCAGGGGCTGCCCGCGAAGCCGAGAAACGTTGTCTCGGCCGGGAGTGCGGCGGCGACCCGGCGCACCGTCTCGTACACCGGGTCGAGAAAGGCGGGGTTCGGTGTCAGCGCCTCAAGCGCATAATCGGCCAGCGGCGGGCTAAGCGCCGGCCCCTCGCCCACCCCGAAGGTCAACGACTGGCCGAGCGCTGCCGGCACCATCAGGATATCGGAGAACAGGATCGCCCCGTCGAAGCCGAAGCGGCGGATCGGCTGCACCGTCACCTCAGCTGCGCTTTCCGGATCGGTGGCGAGCGCGAGGAAGCCGCCCTTCTCCGCCCGCAGCGCGCGGTACTCCGGAAGGTATCGTCCGGCTTGCCGCATGAGCCACAACGGCGGCACTGGCTGTCGCCACCCCCGTAACGTCGCGAGTAGGGGCTTCAACGGATGGTCTCGGGGCTCAAGGACGGTCTACCTCTTACTATAAAGAAGAATCTAAAAGGATGTGGAGGTGATTGGCGCGTGGAAGCCGGGGCTTATGCGTTAGCCCCCGAAATGCCAACAGCTTGACGCCTCGGGACTCACCAAACGCACCGGATTCGATTCCGTCGCTCCCGCTTTCCACAGGCTGTGGACAAATCCGTGCGATGTGCACGCCGCTGTGGAGAAAACGCGGCTTTTCCACCGATCGATCGGCCTTTTCGCAAAAGCAAAGTTCCGCTAGCGATCATCCCGATGTTATCCACACTTCTGTCCCGCTGAGGCTCCGCGCATGCGGCTGCACCTCCATCTCCTCTCGGATTCCACCGGCGAGACGCTGGAGAACATCGCCAAGGCCGCGCTCGCGCAATATGACGATGTCGAGACGATCCGGCACTTCTGGCCGATGGTGCGAACCGAGGGACATCTCGAACGCATCCTCCAGGAGATTTCGCAAAATCCCGGCCTCGTCGTGTTCACGCTGGTGAACAGCGAGACGCGCCGTGCGCTGGAGATGCGCTGCCATGCGCTCGGCCTGCCCGCGGTCGCGCCGCTCGACGGAGTGACGAATGCGCTGTCCGGGCTGCTCGGCCAGCAGGCGAAGGCGCGGCCGGGGCGGCAGCATGTGCTCGACGCTGCGTATTTCGCGCGGGTCGATGCGATCCAGTTCACCATTGCGCATGACGACGGGCTCGGCGCGGAGGATTGGGAGGAGGCCGACATCGTGCTGGCGGGCGTGTCGCGTTCATCGAAGACCCCGACCTCGATCTATCTCGCCAATCGCGGTTACAAGACCGCCAACATTCCGGTGGTGGTGGAAAGCCCGCCGCCGCGTGCGCTGTTTTCGCTGAAACGTCCGCTGGTGGTGGGGCTGACCACCAGCGCGGACCGGCTGATTCAGGTGCGGCGCAACCGGTTGCTGTCGCTCAACCAGGCGCCGGAGACCGATTACGTCAATCAGGAGGCGGTTGCGCGCGAAGTGGCGTGGGCGCGCCGGATGTTCGCTGACAATGGCTGGCCCGTCATCGACGTGACGCGCCGCTCGATCGAAGAGACGGCTGCCGCCATCATCGCGCTGGTCGCGGAACGGAACGAGACATGAAACTGCTGCTGGCGTCCAAAAGCGCGTCGCGTCGGGCGATGCTGTCCGCGGCGGGTGTCCCGTTCGACGCGGTCGCCGCCGGGGTGGACGAGGACAGCGCCAAGGCGGCGTTGCGCGCCGATGGCCTGTCGGTGCGCGACCTCGCCGATGCGCTCGCCGAACTGAAGGCGCTGCGGGTGTCGCAGCGGGTGCCGGGTGCGCTGGTGCTGGGATCGGATTCGATCGTCGAACTGGACGATGGCACCATGCTCGACAAGCCGACCTCGCGCGAGAATGCGGCCGAGCATCTCCGCCGCATGTCCGGCAAACGCCACGATCTCGTCAGCGCGGCGGTGATCGTCGAGGCCGGCCGGCCGGTGTGGCGCGTGGTCGATCGCGCCAAGATGCACGTCCGCACGCTGACCGATGCCTTCATCGACCAGTATCTCGATGCGGAATGGCCGGCGATCGAAGGCTGCGTTGGCTGTTACCGGATCGAGGGGCCCGGCGCGCAACTGTTCTCGCGCATCGAGGGCAGCCAGTTCACCGTGCTTGGATTGCCGCTGCTCCAGGTGCTCGATTATTTGCGTATACGGGGAGTGATGTCGGCATGACGATCTATGCGGAGGTGATCGGCGACCCGATCGCGCATTCCAAGTCGCCGCTGATCCACGGCTTCTGGATCGAGGCACTCGGCCTCGATGCCCGCTACGATCGCCGTCAGGTGGCGGCGGAGGATCTCGCCGGCTATTTTGCCGAGCGGCAGGCGGATTCCGACTGGCGCGGGTGCAACATCACCCTGCCCCACAAGCAAGCCGCGCTCGATCATGTCGGCGATCCCGGCGGCGTGCGTGAGTCGATCGGCGCGATCAACACCGTGTTGCGGCAGGGCGATGGTTCCACGATCGGCACCAATACCGATGCCGCCGGCTTCTACGCGCCGATTGCCGATCGCGACCTGACCGGCAAGCCGGTGGTGGTGATCGGCGCGGGGGGCGCCGCACGCGCGGTGCTGTTCGCGCTGGCGCGGGCGGGCGTGGGGCCGGTGACGCTGCTCAACCGCAACGTGCTGAAGGGTGCGGCGTTGCTGTCGTCGTTCGGGCTGAAGGGCAAGGCGCTCCCGCTCGGCAGCGCAATCCCGGCGGCGGCGGCGTTGGTGGTCAACACCAGCACGCTCGGCATGGTTGGCCAGCCCGAGCTTGCGATCGATCTGTCCCCCCTGCCCGACGACGCGCTCGTCTACGACGTGGTGTACGCGCCGGTAGAGACGGCTTTGCTCGCGCAGGCGGATGCGCGCGGGCTGGAAACCGTGGACGGCCTCGAAATGCTGGTCGGTCAGGCGGCAATCGCGTTCGAGCTGTTCTTCGGCGTCGCCCCGCCGCGCGACCGTGACGAGGAACTGCGCACGCTGTTGCTGGCGTGATTAGATTGGGCCTGACCGGCTCGATCGGGATGGGCAAATCGACGGTGGCGGCGATGTTTGCGGCCGCCGGCGTACCGGTGTTCGATGCCGATGCCGTCGTCCATCGCTTGCAAGATGCAGGCGGACGGCTGGTCGAGCCGATCGCGGCGGCGTTTCCGGGCACGACCAGCGCAGACGGCGTCGATCGTGCCGCGCTAGGCAAGGCGGTGCTGGGTGACAGCGCCGCATTGCGACGACTGGAAGCGATCGTCCATCCCGCTGTCGCCGAGGAACGCGCCGCCTTCCTCGCCGTGCACCGCGATGCGGCCATTGTGCTGCTCGACGTGCCGCTGCTGTTCGAGACGGGGGGCGAACGCGCTGTCGACCGGATCGTCGTGGTCGATGCCCCCGCCTCCGTACAACACATGCGCGTGCTGGCACGGCCAGGCATGACGGAGGCGAAATTCGACGCGATCGTCGCCCGGCAGATGCCCAATGCGAACAAGGTCGCCCGCGCGGACTTCGTCATTCCCACGGGCGGCGCTCTCGCCGACACGCAAGCCGCCGTCGCGGCGGTGATCGCTTGCCTGAGCGCCGCCGAACGCCGATAATACCGTCATGCGCGAGATCGTGTTCGACACCGAAACCACCGGATTCAGCTTTGCCGACGGCGACCGCCTGGTCGAGATCGGCTGTATCGAAATGTTCAACCGGGTCGAGACCGGCAAGAGTTTCCACGCCTATTTCCACCCGGAACGTTCGATGCCGGCGGAAGCGCAGCGCGTCCACGGGCTGAGCGACGCGTTCCTCGCCGACAAGCCGCTGTTCGCGCACGGTGTCGACGACCTGATCGCATTTCTGGGCGATGCGCCGCTGGTCGCGCACAATGCCAACTTCGATTTTGGCTTCCTGAACGGCGAACTCGGCCGTTGCGGTCGGCCGGTGATCGGCATGCACCGCATGGTCGACACCATCGTCATCGCGCGGCAGCGCCATCCCGGCGCCAAGCACAGCCTCGATGCGCTATGTTCGCGCTACGGCATCGACCGCAGCGCGCGCACGTTTCACGGCGCCTTGCTCGACGCGCAATTGCTCGCGCAGGTCTATGTTGAACTAACGGGCGGGCGGCAGATCGGCCTCGGCCTCCTCACCGATACGCCGGTGCTGGACCAGCACACCGAGGTTGCTGCGACACCGGTCACGATCCGGCCGCCGCGCACATTCGCGCCGAGCGCGGCGGAACTTGCACGCCACGCAGCCTTTCTATCCTCTGTCTCCAACCCGTTATGGGGTGTGGAGGCATCTGGTTGACGATACCGGTCGGGAGGTTCAGCCTGCCTGGCCGACATAGAAGGAGAATGCGCATGGATATCCGAGTCTCCGGCCATCAGGTCGAAACGGGCGAGGCGATCAAGGTGCATGTCGACGAGCGCCTGCAGGCGATCGCGACCAAATATTTTGCCCGCGCCATCTCCGCCACGGTCACCTTCGGCCTGGCACCGCACGGCGCGTTCGCCTGCGATATCGTTGCGCATGTCATGCAGGGCCTGGTGCTGAAGGCCAACAACACCGGCATGGAGGCGCACGTCGCCTTCGATGGCGCCGCCGACAAGATCGAGAAGCAGTTGCGCCGCTATATGCGCCGCCTCAAGGACCGCAGCGCCGTGCCTGCCGGTGGCGCGACCATCGCTGATGACGGCACGGTCACGGACAACGCCGGCTACACCGTGTTCCAGGACAATACGACTGAGGAGGAGGTCGAGGGCGATTTCCCGCTGATCGTCGCGGAAACGCGAGTCGATATACCCGACGCTACCGTGTCGGACGCGGTGATGATGCTCGATCTTCGCAACACCGCCGCCCTGATGTTCCGCAACGTGGGATCGGGCGCATACAACATGGTTTATCGCCGGGGTGACGGTACGATCGGCTGGGTCGAGCCGCACCGCGCGGCAAACGGCGCCGCCTGACGCTTTCGCCGGCGCGCATTCCGGTCTATGCGCGCCGGCGGAGAAGCGCCGGTGAACGGCCGAAGGAATGTCATGACTGAGTTCAGCGATCTGCTGCTGCCCGACGCGGTGGTGGCGGATCTTGCCGTTAGCGCCAAAAAGCCGCTGTTCCAGCAGATCGGCACGATCGCTGCGTCGGCGTACGCGCTTGACCCGTCGACCGTGACGGAAGCGCTTGCCGCGCGTGAGAGGCTGGGGAGTACCGGCTTCGGCGGTGGCGTGGCAACGCCGCACGGGCGTATCGAAGGGCTGCCGCACGTCGTCGGCATCTTCGCCCGGCTGGCACAACCGATCGACTTCAAGGCGGTGGACGATATGCCGGTCGACATCATCTTCACGTTGCTGTCGCCACCCGACGCCGGCGCGGCGCACCTGAAGGCGCTGGCACTGGTATCGCGGTCGTTGCGTGATCGCGCGTTCGTGGCGAAACTGCGCGGCGCGGGCTCGCCCGATGCGCTGTACGCGCTGTTCAGCACCGGCGAGGCGCGTGACGCCGCCTGACCCCGCTACGGCGGGCGAGGCGGCGCATTTCCGCGCGCTGGAGCATCTCTACGCCGCCGCGCCGATCAACCGGCTGTTCGAATCGCGGCTGGAGATCCCGCAAGCCGGAGTGGCGCGAATCCACTTCCAGATCGATGAGCGCTATTTCCACGCCGGCGGCGCGGCGCACGGCACCAGCTATTTCAAGATGCTCGACGATGCGGCGTTCTACGCGGCGAACAGTCTGGTGTCGGATCGCTTCCTGTTGACCACCGCGTTCAACCTGCTGCTGACCAAGCCGCTGCGGAGCGGGCCGGTCATCGCCGAGGGGCGCTGGATCAGCGGGCAGCGCCGCGTGTTCGTCGCGGAGGCGCGGCTGATCGACGAGCAGGGCGACGAAGCGGCGCGGGGCACCGGCACGTTCATGCGCTCGCGAATCGCATTGGCGGGGCTGCCGGGCTACCGGGTCGACGCATGAATGACCGGTTGCCGAGCGGCGTGCTGGTTTCGGCGTTGTTGCGGCGCGTCAACGATGCCGGCGGGATGGCGATGGTGCTGGCCAAAGGCGACCCGCACGCTGGTTCCATGCTTTTGATTTTGAACGAAAAAGGGCGTTTTGCCGGGTTCGTGGAGCCGGGTCGCGATCTTTCCGGCATGCCGGTCCTGGTTGCTGCGGGGCCGTCTGACGCCGACACCTCGGCTGACGTGACCGCCTATTGGCAGCGTCGCCGCACGCGGGACCCGGATCTGTGGGTGATCGATCTCGACATCCCGTTTGCGCAACGAGTCGCCGCAGAAACGATCCTGCCGCGTTGACGTTGTTAACCTGCCGCGGGCATGGCGCGTGCAACGTTTTCGCGTTGTGTCAGTCCGGGTGCGATCCGGAGTGGTTACGCAGTCGGGGGATGTCCGGGGGGATCAGCCTGTAACAGGGTATGGTCGCTTACGCGCACCACCGCATATTAGTCGATCGAATGTCGTTTCTACACCGTGCTGCCACGCTGGCGGCGATTTTGACGAGCTTTACCGGTCTTGCCGGTGCCAGCACGCCCGGCTTTGCTCTTCAGATCAATCAAGGTTACAACGCCCCTGCGGCAAAAATGGTTCCTGCCGTCCTCGTGACGCAAACCGCTGCAGATTCCAGCACTGCCCCCGCGGTTGATCGTGCCGATCCCGCCGAAGCGCAGCCTGCTCCCGCTCCCAGCTATGCCTCGCTCGATGAAGCGGTTGCTGCTCAATCCGATTCCGCCCAAGCTGACGACGCCGCGCGCAACGATGCGCTGCAGTGTCTCGCCGGCGCGATCTATTTCGAATCGAAGGGCGAACCGCTCAGCGGCCAGCTCGCGGTTGCCGAAGTCATCATCAACCGCAGCAAGTCGGGCCGGTTTCCGGCGTCGATCTGTTCGGTGGTAACGCAGCCCGGCCAGTTCTCGTTCGTGCGTGGTGGTCGCGTTCCCGACGTGTCGGACAACCACAATTACCGTGTCGCGCTCGCCGTGGCGCGGGTCGCGCTCAACGATGCATGGGACAGCCCGGCACCCAAGGCGCTGTTCTTCCATGCGCGTCACGCAAGCTTCAGCGCCAGCCGCACGCAGATCGCGTCAATCGGCAACCACATCTTCTATCGCTGAACGACCGTCACCGGACGGGCGGAATTGACCCGTTCGTGAAATGTTCTAATATCGGGTGATGCTCGTCACGCCCGATCTTGATACCGTTCGTCAGTCGCTGTGCGCCGCCGAGGTGGCACGCGGCACCGTGCGGATGTTGCTGCGTCACGATCTCGTCGCCATCGCCGAAGTGCCGCTCGACGGCGGCCGGCGTGCCGACCTGATGGCGCTCGATGCGCGCGGCAACGTCGTGATCGTGGAGATCAAGGTGTCGCGCGCCGATCTGCTCGGCGACGGCAAGTGGACCGATTATCTCGGCTGTTGCGATCGCTATTACTGGGCGGTGCCGGCTGGCTTCGATGTGTCGCCGCTGGACGGTGCGGCGTTCCTGCCTGAACGTACCGGCATCATCGTGGCGGATCGCTACGATGCGGTTATCACACGCGAGGCGCATACCAACCCCCTGCCCGCGCCGACGCGCAAGCGCATTACGCTCGCGTTCGCACGTCGCGCCGCGCGCAGGCTTACCGCGGTGCTGGATCCGGAGGCGGTGGAAGGGTTCTGAGCTGCTACAGCTTGGGCCCCGATACCACGCGCTTGGCCGCTTTCGGCGTTTCGTCGATCAGCTTGGCGATCGCCGGTGACCGCGTGTCCTGATGCGCATAGTCCCGTGCGGACATGCCGGCGACATTGTCGGTCTGGTCGGGATCGGCGCCTTCACTCAGCAGCGTGCGCACCGTCGCCAGATCGCGATGCTGCACCGCCCGGATCAACGGGGTCTCGCCGCTGTTGTTGGCGAGGTTGACGTTGGCACCCGCCTTTTTCAGAGTCTCGAGGATATCGCTGCGGCCGTTGCCGGCGGCGATCAGCATCGCCGTCTCACCCTTGTTGTCGCGCAGGTTCACGTCTGCCTGGCTGGCGATCAGGAAGTTGAGGTAGGCGGTATCGCTCCGTTTGGTCACGATATGGATCGCGCCCTCACCCGTGCTGAAATCGCGCGTGTTGACGATGGTCTGGCCAGGCTTGGAGAGGATCGCGATGACGTCGTCGTTCTTCGCGTCGCGGATCGCCTGGAGGAATTTGTATCCGGCCGACTGGTTGAGCTGCCCGATGGCGGGCGCGGTGGGAAGCGCCAGCGCGGCGACGAGGAGGGAAAGACCCGCAAGACGTGCGTTCATTGGTGGAATCGACCTTTTGCCTGTACGGTCCGGACTTGCGCCTGCGCCGCTATCAGATCAAGGCTGCCTGCACCATGAACGCTATTGTCCGCGCAACCACCGCGCTGTTCGCCGCGTCACTGCTGGCGAGTTTGCCGACCGCCTGTTCGCGAGCGCCCGAAGCCACCCAGTCGCCGCCGCTCGCCGGTGCAAAGATCGGCGGCCCCTTCACGCTGACCGACCAGAACGGCCGTACCGTGACCGAAGCGCGCTTCGCCGGACAATACCGGGTGATGTACTTCGGCTATACGTTCTGCCCCGATGTCTGTCCGACCGATATGCAGACACTTGGCGCGGGCCTGCGTGCGTTCGAGGCGAAGGACGCCGCCCGCGCCGCTAAGGTGGTGCCGGTGTTCGTCACGGTCGATCCTGAGCGGGATACCCCGGCGGTGCTCAAACCCTTCGTCGCGGCGTTCCACCCGCGCATGGTCGGCCTGACCGGCAGCCCGCAGGCGATCGCCGCAGTGGCCAAGGAATATGCCGTGTTCTACGAAAAACAGCCCCCTGCCCCCGGCGGCGGTTACATGGTGCAACATTCGCGCGTGGCATATCTGATGGACCCGGCAGGCAAGCCGATCGCGCTGATCCCGGTCGACAAGACGCCTGAGAACGTTGCGGGCGAACTGGCACGGTGGGTGAAATGAGCAACCGTTTCTGGGAAGACACCCCGATCGAGAAGCTCGATCGTGCGCAGTGGGAGGCGCTGTGCGACGGCTGCGGCAAATGCTGTCTGCACAAGCTGGAGGATGAGGAGACCGGCGAGCTGTTCCCGACCAACGTGTCGTGCCGGCTGCTCGACCGCCGCACCGCGCAATGCTCGGACTATCGCCACCGCCACGCGTATGTGAGCGAGTGCGTGCGGCTCAACCGCGACAACGTCTATTCGATCGACTGGCTGCCGACGACCTGCGCGTACCGCCTGCGTGCGGCGGGCGAACCGCTGCCGGGCTGGCATTACCTCGTCTCGGGGGATCGCGATGCGGTGCACCGCGCCGGCGAATCGGTAAAGGGCTGGACCATCTCCGAGGACGATGCCGGCGATTTCGAGAACCATGTGATCGATCGCGAATTGTGACCGACGCGCTCGAGGTGGTGCGCCACCCGAGGGCGCGACGGGCACGGCTGTCGGTCGATCCGGCGAGCGGGCGGGTGCGCCTGACGCTGCCGCCGCGTGCGCCGGTCAAGGCGGCGCTGCGCTGGGCGGCGGGGCAGCAGGCGTGGATCGACGCGCAGCGCGCGCGCCTGCCAGAGCCGCGACCGTTCGCACCGGGCGTGACCATCCCGATCGGCGGCGCGCCGGTGGCGGTCGACTGGGATGCCGAGCGGCCCCGCGAGATCACGCTCGACGGCGATCGGCTGCTGTGCGGCGGCCCGCTCGAAGGATTGTCGCGGCGTATCGAACTGTGGCTGCGGCGCGAGGCGCTGCGGGTGCTGACGCTCGAAACCGCTGAACATGCCGCGCGCGCCGGCGTGACGGTCACCACCGTCAGTATCGGCGATCCGCGCGGGCGCTGGGGCAGTTGCGCGTCCAGCGGCGCGATTCGCTATAGCTGGCGGCTGATCCTCGCGCCGGCGTTCGTGCGACGATCGACCGTGGCGCATGAGGTCGCGCACCGCGTGCACATGAACCACGGGCCGTATTTCCACGCGCTTGCCGCCGATCTCGACGATGGCGATCCCGAGCAATCACGCGCGTGGCTCCGCGCGCACGGCGCCGCGCTTCACTGGTTCGGGCGCGGATCCGCATAGCCGGGTTGCGGGCGCACCGGCGGCGGTGCACCGACCGGACGATCGCCGCGTGGCCGGCTCGGCTGCTGATCGCGACCGAGCACATGATCCATCCACTGCTGATCGAGCTTTTCGGGACGAGGCTGCGCATCCTCGTCCGGGGTGACCGCGCCGTCACCGATCGGATTGCCATCCTCATCGACGCGCTGGCCGCGATCCTGGCGGGGTTGCGGTGCTTCCGGCTGCACCGGGTTGCCATCGCCATCGACGAACACGCCATTGTCCGGTCCGCCGAAGTAGCTTTCCTCGTCCGGCTCGATCGACATGTCGGGCAGCGTCACCTGCGTGTCGAACTGTTCGACCGGGCGGCTGGCGACCGCGACCGCCATGAAATCGTGGAAGGCTCGCGCGGGAGCTGTGCCGCCGTGCAGGCCGCCAACTGGCTTGGCATCGTCGCGGCCCATCCACACGCCGGTGGTGAGGCCTGAGGAAAAGCCGACGAACCAACCGTCCTTGCTCGACGTGGTGGTGCCGGTCTTGCCCGCGACGGGGCGGCCGATCTGCGCCGCCTTGCCGGTGCCGGTGTTGACCGTGGTTTGCAGCAAATCGGTCATCTCGGCGGCGACATAGGGCGCAACGAGAACATGGCTGGTGTCGATCTGCTGCGTATAGATCACCTCGCCGCCGGCGGTGACCTTGGTGATGCCGTACGGCGTCACTGCCACACCCTTGTTGCCGACACTGGCAAAGGCGCGGGTCAGATCAAGCAGATGCACTTCGGAGGTGCCGAGCACCATCGACGGATGCGTGTTGACCGGCGTGGTGATGCCGAATCGCCGCGCCATGTCGGCGACCGTGCCGAAACCAACCTCCTGCCCCAACTTCGCTGCGATGGTGTTGATCGAATAAGCGAAGGCGGTGCGTAGCGTCGTCTGGCCGATGTTATGCCGCGCGTCGTTGCGCGGGCTCCAGCCGTCGATCGTGATCGGTTCGTCGACGATCGAATCGTCCGGCTTGTGCCCGGCCTCGAGCGCGGCGAGGTAGACGAACAGCTTGAACGCCGATCCCGGCTGCCGCACCGCCGTCGTCGCACGGTTGTAGATCGACGACACGTAATCCTTGCCGCCGACCATCGCGCGCACCGCGCCGTCTCGGTCGATCGCGACCAACGCACCCTGCGCACCGGCCGGCGCATTCGCGCGTACCGCCGTATCGGCAGCGCGCTGCATGGTGAGATCGAGCGTGGTCCACACCTCGAGCGGACGGGTCGGCTCGTCGATCAACGTCGCGAGCTGCGGCAGTGCCCAATCGGTGAAATAGCGGACGCTGTTCTGCCGGGGCTCAGGCGCGAACTTGACGTTCTGGATGTCGGCATCGGCGGCTTCGCCCGGCGTGATCGCGCCGGTTTCCTCCATCAGCGACAGCACGACGCCGGCGCGGTCCTTGGCGGCGGTCTCGTCCGCGGTCGGCGAGTAGACCGAGGGTGCCTTGACCAGACCGGCGATGATTGCGGCTTCCGCCAGCGAGAGGTGATCGGCGCCATGGCCGAAGAACTTACGGGCGGCCGCGTCGATCCCGTACGCGCCGCCACCGAAATACACCTTGTTGAGGTATAGCTCGAGGATCTCGTCCTTCGAGAACTTGCGCTCCAGCGCGAGCGCGAGGAACCCTTCGCGCATCTTGCGGCCGAGATCGTATTTGTTCGAAAGGAAGATCGTCCGCGCGACCTGCTGCGTGATCGTCGACGCGCCCTGCTGGCGGCGGCCGGTCCCGCGATTGGCGATGCCGAGCTTGATCGCGCGCGCCATGCCGACCGGGTCGACGCCGATATGCGAGCGGAAGCGGCGATCCTCGACCGAAATCATCGCGTCGCGCATTACCGCCGGAATCTGGTCGTACGCGATCCAGTCGCCATAACTCGGCCCGAGCGAGACGATGACGGTGCCATCGGCGGCATGCACGCGGATCATCTGCCCGTTGGGTGAGGACTTGAGTTGCTCGAAACTCGGCAACTGCGCGCGTGTGACATAGACGGTGATCGCCATCGCCGCGAACGCCAGCGCGGCCAGCCCCACGCCGATCTGGATCAGCAGGACGAGACGGCGGCGCCACAGCGGCTTGGTCGGGCGCGCGGGCGTGCGGGAACGGGTCTGGGAAGGTCTGGCCATGCTTGCGTCTCGCGATTACGCGCTTAACCGCAGCCGAACAAGCCGGAGCGTGGCGCGCGTCTACAGTTGGCACCGCTTCGGCGACGTTCCATGTGACTTGGCCGTTGTTTGCTGCATTGCAATGTGTAAGGGCTTGGCCATTCGCGACACTTGATGGGGGATCGCAACATGCAGATTACGATGATCGGCACGGGCTATGTCGGACTGGTTTCGGGCGCGTGTTTCGCCGATTTCGGCCACCGCGTCACGTGTGTCGACAAGGACGCCGGCAAGATCGAGCGGCTCCACCAGAACATCATGCCGATCTACGAGCCCGGCCTGGACGCGCTGGTCGCCGACAACGTCGCCGCCGGCCGTTTGACCTTCACCACGGACACCGCGAGTGCGGTGGCGGACGCGGACGTGATCTTCATCGCGGTCGGGACGCCCTCGCGGCGTGGCGACGGCCATGCCGATCTGTCCTACGTCTACGCGGCGGTGCGCGAAGTTGCGGCGGCGGTGAAGAAGCCGGTCGTGATCGTCAACAAGTCGACCGTGCCGGTCGGCACCGGCGACGAGGTCGAGCGGATCGTGCGCGAAGTCGCGCCGGATGCGGACATCTGCGTTGTCTCCAACCCCGAATTCCTGCGCGAAGGCGCCGCGATCGACGATTTCAAGCGGCCCGACCGCATTGTCGTCGGCACCGAGGATGCGCGCGCGCGTGAGGTGATGTCGGAAGTGTACCGGCCGCTGTTCATCAACCAGTCGCCGCTGATGTTCACCGCGCGCCGCTCTTCCGAGCTGATCAAATATGCCGCCAACGCGTTCCTGGCGGTGAAGATCACCTTCATCAACGAGATGGCGGATCTGTGTGAAGCGGTCGGCGCCAACGTGCAGGACGTGTCGCGCGGCATCGGTCTCGACAACCGTATCGGCTCGAAGTTCCTGCACGCCGGGCCCGGCTACGGCGGGTCTTGCTTCCCCAAGGACACGCTCGCGCTGCTCAAGACCGCCGAGGATTTCGAGGCGCCGGTGAAGATCGTGGAGGCGACCGTTGCTGTCAACGACAGCCGCAAGCGCGCGATGGGGCGCAAGATCGTCAAGGCGATGGGCGGCGAGATTCGCGGCAAGACGGTCGCGCTGCTCGGCCTCACCTTCAAGCCCAACACCGACGACATGCGCGATTCACCCGCGATCGCGATCGCGCAGACGTTGATCGACGAGGGCGCGCACGTCCGCGCCTACGATCCCGAAGGTATCGAGCAGGCCAAGCTGGTGATGAAGGACGTAGAGTTCGCGACCGACGCCTATAGCTGTGCCGAGGGTGCATCGGCGCTGGTGATCGTGACCGAGTGGAACGAGTTCCGCGCGCTCGATCTCGCCCGCATGAAGTCGATCCTAGCCGAGCCGGTGCTGGTCGATCTGCGCAACATCTACACGCCGGCGGAAGCGCGGCGGATCGGGTTGGAGTATACGTCGGTCGGTCGCGGCTGACACGCTGCGCCAGCGTTGAAGATCAAGGGGGCGGCCGTGCGAACGGTCGCCCTCTTTGTGTTTGGTACGATGGGTACGCGGTCGCCGCGCGCTGGGGAAAGGCGAGGGTGGCTGGACAGAGGTGCGCGACCGTATTCAGCATGAGCGATCGTCGGCGGTGGTGAAGACGGGCCGCGAGACGCCAAGCCAGATTACTCGCGGCGTAACGGAACCCCGGCCTTCGCCGGGGAAGGGGCAGGTAAGGAGGCTATTCCGCAAATCAGGCCGCTTCAGCTGTCGCGAGCGCCTGCCACGAAAAAGGGGCGCCCGCGAACGGACGCCCCTGGTTCGAACCCGTTCGGTCGGATCAGCCGTCGTAATCGGCGCCGAGGTTCTGGTTGCGCGGCGGAGCGGCGGCGGTGAGGCGCAGCGCTTCGGCCGATGCGGCCAGCGAGCCGACCTCGTCCGGCGCGTCGTCGTCATCGACCTGCACCTTCTGCATGCCGGAGATGACCGATTCTTCGAGATGATCGGGACGAACCAGCTCCTCGGCGATCTCGCGCAGCGCAACGACCGGGTTCTTGTCGCGGTCGCGGTCGAGCATCAGCTCGGCGCCGCCAGAAATCTGCCGCGCACGCTGCGCCGCGAACAGCACCAGATCGAACCGGTTCGGGATCTTGTCGACGCAATCTTCGACGGTGACGCGCGCCATGAACGGCTTCCTTCGTGGATAATGCTGGAGGATAAGTCAGGTGACCTACGCGCGTCACGCCGCAAAGTCAAGAAACGCGCCATGCCGCCGCCCGACGGTGCCGATCGCAAAGCCGGCCTTGTGCGGCGGAGACGGTGGCAGGTGACCGAAGCGACACTTGCCCAACCGGCTCCTGCGCGCCACGACGCGGCCATGGCAGTGTCCGACTCACAACCGACCTTTACCGTCGATGGCAATCGTCTGCGCATGCTCGTCACCGGGCCGGAACGTCTCGATACGCTGATCGCGTCGATCGATGGCGCACGAACCACGCTGCGGATGCTCTACTACATCTATGTCGACGATCGTGCGGGCGAGGCGGTGCGGGCGGCGCTGCTGCGGGCGGCGGCGCGAGGCGTGACGGTGTCGCTGATCGTCGACGGGCTCGGCAGCGAACATGCCGCGCAGCATCACTTCTTCGATCCGCTGCGCGAAGCCGGTGTTCACGTCTGCCGCTTCGTGCCGCGATGGGGGCGGCGTTACCTGCTGCGCAACCATCAGAAGCTGGCGCTGGCCGACGGCGAAACGCTCGAAGCGGCGCGCGCGATCATCGGCGGGTTCAACGTCGAGGACGGCTATTTCGGCACGCCGGCGGAACAGGCGTGGCGCGACCTCGGTCTGCTCGTCGAGGGGCCGGCCGCACACCGCATCACCGGCTATTTCGATGCACTGTCGCAGTGGGCACAGCGGCCAAAAGCGACGTTGCGTGCGCTTGGCCGCGCCCTGTCGAACTGGAGCGAACCGCAAGGGACCGCGCGCTGGCTGTTCGGCGGCCCGACGCGGCGGCTGTCGCCATGGGCGCGGGCGGTAAAGCAAGACATGGACGGCGCGCGAGACATTGCCCTGATCGCAGCGTACTTCGCACCGAACCCGGGGATGCTCAAGCGCCTGGATATCGTGGGCATGCGCGGACGCGTGCGGATCGTACTGGCGTCGAAGAACGACCACGGCGCAGCGATCTGGGCATCGCGCTTTACCTATGCCGGGTTGCTGCGCAAGCGCGTCGAGATTTACGAATACCAGCCGACCAAACTGCACACCAAATTGTTCGTGATCGACGACGTAGTGTATATCGGCTCGGCGAATTACGATGTGCGCAGCCTGTTCCTCAATCTCGAGATGATGCTGCGGATCGACGATGCGGGTTTTGCCGCGCATGTTCGCGCGTACTTCGAAGGCGAGATTGCGGATTCCGAGCGGATCACCCCCGAACTCTACGCCGCTCGCACGAGTTGGTGGACGAAGATCAAGCAAGCCAGCGCGTTTTTCGTGATGACCGTGCTGGATTACAACGTCACGCGCGGGTTGAACTTCGGACGCGGCCGGCAACAGTAGGTCGGGTCGCGGACGACCCGACCGACCACGTTACTTGGCGCCGATGAACGGCAAGGGTGCACTCGCGCCGGTATAGGTCGGCAGCCGGCCGTCCCACTTCTCCACCGCGCGCAGGTTGACGATCTCCGGGTTGGTGCGGATCGCCTCCGCCTCGACCTGGATCGCCTTGGCGTCACCCTGCGCCTTGGCGACGCGTGCCTCGGCATCGGCGGTCGCGGTGGCGACGTTGGCCTGCGCCGCGAGCGCCTGTTGTTCGTTCGCGATCTTGGCGTTGATCTGCGACAGCACCGCGTCCGGCACGACGATGTTGCCCGCCCAGTAAAGCTGCTCGATCTGGAGCCCGAACGGCGCGAAATAGGCCTGTACGTGGCGCAAGGCGGTCTGGATCAGTTCGCTCTTGTGCGGGCCGTAGATTTCCTCGACGCCGAGCTGCGCGGCGCGTTCGACCACGGCGTTGCGGATCGCGTTGCGCACCGGCCCCGCCACGATCGCGTCCATCTCGGTGCGGTAGCGCTGGAACAGCACCGGCGCGCGGGTGGCATCGACATGATAGGCGACCGCGACATCGGCGGACAGACCGAGGCCGTTCTTGTCCTGGAAGCTGAACGATTCATCCGTACCGTTCTGCTCGGTGGTGGAGTGCGTCCAGGTGTAGGTGCGCGTGAACACCGGATATTCGTAGATGTTGGTGCCCGGAGGCGCGAAATACCAGCCGACCGGCAAAGCCTGCGACGCGACGCCCGCACCGCCGCCGATGTTGTTGACGCGAATGCCGACATAGCCCGGCTGCACCCGCGCGAACGCACCCATGAGGAAAATCGCCAGCACACCGAGGGTGATGACCAGCATCACCGCCGTGCCCGTGCGCCGAACCGCGAAGTGGCGCAACACGCCGCCCCCGATCCTGTCGTCCTCGAAGTCCATGGTTCACTCCTGTTCGTGCCGCAGCATGCGGACGATCCGCGCGAAGATACGCGCAAGACCCGGCGGCACGAGCAGGAGCAACAGGATCGATAGCCAGAGGCCGGTCGACGTATGCGCGTTGAACAGCGCAGGCGCGACGAAAAGCAACAGCCAGAAGGCGGCGACCACGAGTGCAGTCGTCCCGATCCAAAGGCCCACGCCAGTCCGTCTGATGTCCTGCTCCGATCCACGTTTGCTGCACGCAAAACTATAATCCTGCCGTAAACCGGACGAAATCGAAATCGGTCATCTTGCGCGCGTTGCACCATCGATTGCGTGGCTTGCAGCATGACCGGTTCCGTCGCGCGGGACGATGGGTTAGGCCGCAACATGACCAAGACGATCACCACGAGAGCAGGCTCGGTACTGCGCGATTTCCTGCGGCAGGAGGCGGCGGGCGGCATCGTGCTGATGGCGGCAGCAGCGCTGGCCCTGGTGATCGCCAACTCGTCCTTCAGCGACGGATATTTCCATCTGCTGCATGTGCGCACCGGACCGGTGCTGGCGCCGGCGCTCGGGGCGATGACGGTGCATCTGTGGATCAACGATGCGTTGATGGCGGTGTTCTTCCTGTTCGTCGGGCTGGAGATCAAGCGTGAGCTGGTCGACGGGCGCCTCTCCAACCCCGCGCGGCGGCGGCTGCCGGTGATCGCGGCGGCGGCGGGGATGCTGGTGCCGGCCGCGCTGTTCCTCGCCGTCGCGGGGGGCGATGCGGCATTGCGACCGGGCTGGGCGATCCCGGCGGCGACCGACATCGCCTTCGCGATCGGCGTTATGGCGCTGCTCGGCCCACGCGTGCCGCCATCGTTGAAGCTGTTCCTGACGACGGTGGCGATCGTCGACGATATGGGCGCGGTGGCGATCATCGCGGTGGCCTATACGACCGGCATCGACTGGATCGCGCTGGCCGGGGCCGGGGGGATGCTGCTGGTGATGGCGGCGATGAACCGGCGTGGCGTAACGGCGCTGACGCCTTATCTGCTCGCCTTCGCGGGCCTGTGGTGGCTGGTGCTGCTGTCCGGCGTGCATGCGACCGTCGCGGGGGTGCTGGCGGCGGCGATGATCCCGATCATCCGCTCACGCGGCACGCCGGACGACGCGCACTCGCCACTGCACCGGCTCGAACACGCGCTGTCGCCGTGGGTGGCCTTCGGAATCGTACCGCTGTTCGCCTTTGCCAACGCCGGCATCGCGCTCGGCGGCCTGCCGGCGGATGTGCTACGCGCGCCGCTGGTGATCGCCGTCATCATCGGGCTGTTCTTCGGCAAGCAGGCGGGCATTCTCGGCAGTGTCGCGCTCGCCGCTCGCCTCGGCATCGCGGAGCGGCCGCGTGGCGCCTCGTGGAGGCAGCTTTATGGCGTGGCGTTGCTGGCCGGAATCGGATTTACCATGAGCCTGTTCATCGGCGGCCTCGCCTTTCCGGGCGGCGCGGCGTTGCAGGATCAGGTCAAGGTCGGCGTGCTGCTCGGCTCGTTGCTGTCGGCGGGGGCGGGCTACGCGATCCTGCGGTCGTCGAGCACCGCCACGCCGAGCACGCCCAGGCCCGCCAGCGCGAGCGCCGCGCCGACCCAGCCGGTCGACGTCCAGCCGTAGCCCGCCGCGATCGCGATGCCGCCGAGCCACGGCCCAAGCGCATTGGCGGTGTTGAACGCCGAATGGTTGAGCGCAGCGGCGAGCGCCTGCGCCTTTCCGGCAACGTCCATCAACCGCGTCTGCAACACCGCACCCAGTGCGCCGGTGAAACCGATCGCGAACACGTCGAGGCAGATCGACCAGAACCGCGGCGCTGCGAGCGGGTACAGCGCGAGCGACACCACGCTGCCGGCGAGCAGTACCGCCGCAGTCGGCATCAGTGCGCGATCGGCGAAGCGCGGCGCGATGATGTTGCCGAGCGTCATGCCGACGCCGAACACCGCCAGCACCAGCGGCAGGCTCGCCGCCGAGGCACGGGTAACGTCGAGCAATGTCGAGGCGAGATACGTGTAGACGCAGAACATGCTGCCAAACCCGATCGCGCCGATGCCGAGCGTCAGCCACACGCGCTTGTTGGCGAGCGCGCTCAACTCGGTAAGCGGGCTGACCCCAGGCTCCGGCGTGTCGCGAGGCGCGAACAACGCGACGAGCAGCACCGTCAGTAGCGCGAGCGCCGCGACCACGCCGAAGCCCCATCGCCAGCCGACCGCCTGCCCAAGCCAGTTGGCGAGCGGTACGCCAAGGATCGTCGCCACCGTCAGCCCGAGCATCACCCGGCCGACCGCCTGCGAGCGCTGGTTGGTCGGCACCAGCGACGCCGCCACCAGCGATGCGATGCCGAAATAGGCGCCATGCGGCAGCCCGCTCAGGAAACGGAACAGCAGCATCCAGTGATAGGTCGGCGCAAGCGCGGACAGGCCGTTGAACAGCGCGAACGCGGTCATCAGCAGGATCAGCAGCGTCCGTCTGGACAGTTTCGCCGCCGCCACCGCCAGCAATGGCGCGCCGACCACCACGCCGAGCGCATAGGCGCTGATGACGTGGCCGGCGGTTGGCGCATCGATGCCGAGGCCTTTGGCGAAATACGGCACCAGGCTCATCGTCGCGAACTCGGTGGTGCCGATCGCAAAGCCGCCCATCGCCAGCGCGAAGTGGATGACCGCGACGGGCGCGTTGGGGCGAGCGTCGTCGATCGCGGCGGCGGGAGCGGTTGCATGCATGGCATTCAAGTGGCGATGCTGCGGTGCAGCGTCAACCGCAGCGCACGCAAGTGTAAAGCGGCGCAGGACAATCGCTGACTGACGAGTGGCAAAGTCGTCGAGGCTGTGCAACGAGCATGGCTATGCCGTTCGTCTTTCTCGCTCTCGCTGGGATCTTCTGGGGTCTTGGCTTCCCGCTCGGCAAGATCGCGCTGCACGAGATGGTGCCGGCGCACATGGTGCTGCTACGCTTCGCCGTCGCGGCGATCGTATCGCTGCCGTTCGCGCTCGCCTCGCGCGAGGCGCGGGGGCTGTTCCGCAACGGGCCGGTGGTGCTGGCGGGGATCTGCTACGGCGTGGCGTTCATGGTGCAGTTCGAGGGGCTGGCGCGCGTGACGGTGACGCTGGCGGCGCTGCTGGTCGGGGCGATGCCGGCGCTGATCGCGGTGACGGCATTCGTCCTGCGCGAGCGGGTCAGTCGGGCGTCGTGGCTCGGGGTGATCGGTGCGACGCTCGGTGCGGTGCTGATCGCCGGCAAGCCGGACGGATCGGGCTCACCGCTCGGCATCGCCTTGTCGCTGGTGTCGCTGGTGATCTTCCTCGGCTGGCTGCTGGCGCTGCGGGGTGCGCCCAAGACGACCCCCACCATGACGGGCGCGATGGCGGTGCCGGCCGTCACCGTCGTCATCGCCGCGATCACGGTGCTGCCGATCGCGCTGTTGCTGCATGGTGCACCGCCGCTGCATATGTCCGCGGCGGCGTGGGGCGGGATCGTCGGGCAGGGGCTGCTGTCGACCTTTCTCGCGACGGTGGCGTGGAATGTCGGCGCGGCGCGGGTCGGCAGTGCTGCGGCGGGGGTGTTCATCAACATCGAGCCGCTGGTCGGGTCGGTGCTCGGCATCGGCCTGTTCGGTGATCCGGCGGGCGCGACGATCATCATCGGCGGTCTGCTCATCATCGCCGGCAGCATCGTCACCGTACTTGGCGAGCGCCCGAGCACGGGAGAGGCGGGCAAGGAGCGGCTGGCGGACGCGGCACACGGCCTGTCCACCGACTGACCGGTCAGCCGAGCGCGGCCGTCAACGTCGCGCGCACCCCGCCTCCGCCGCCTTGTCCGACGTCGTATTCGACGATCGAGTGCAGGCTCTGCGCCATCGCGCGGATCAGCTTGGTGCCGACGCCGGTGCCACGCGCGGGCGCGGCGGTGTCCATGCCGACGCCGTCATCCTCGACCGCGAGGCGGAACTGCTCGTCCCCGACCTGCGAGAGCGCGATCCGCACCTCGCCGCCTTTTAGCGGATAGGCGTATTTGCACGCGTTGCTGACCAGTTCGGTGACGATCACGCCCAGCGACACCGCACGATCGGTCGCCAGCCGGATCGGTTCGGCCGAAAGCGTCAGCGTACGCGGTTCCGCCTCGCTCGACCAGGTTTCGCCGAGTTCGTCGACCAGCGCGCCGAGATATTCGCGCATATCGACCTGCTCGACATCGTTGGTGGTGTAGAGGCGGCGATGCACCTGCGCGATCGCGGCGATGCGCCGCTGCGTATCCTCAAGCGCGGTGCGGGCGCTGTCGTCGGCAAGCGCGGTCGATTGCAGCCGCACCATCGCCGACACGATCTGGAGGCTATTGGCAACGCGGTGGTTGACCTCGCGCAGCAGCGCTTCGAGCCGGGCGTTGCTGGCGCGCAGCATCTGTTCGGCGGCGAGCTTGTCGCGCTCCAGCCGGGTCCGCTCCAGCACCTGCGAGAACGAACTGACGAGCAGATCGAAGAAGTCGGGGCCGACCGCCTTCACGACATAGTCGGCAGCCCCTGCCTTCAACGCGGCGACCGCGATGCGGCCTTCCTCCGAACCGGTGACGTACACCACCGGCGGGCCGTCCGGCAGCGTGCGCAGATGTGCCAGCGTTTCAAGGCCGTCCATGCCGGGCATGTAGTGATCGACCGCAATCAGGTCGAACCGCTGCGTCCTGGCAAGCTCCAGACCCTGCGGGCCGCCTTCCGCCACCGTCACGACGAAGCCATGCCGCGCGAGGCTGCGCCCGACCAGCCGGCGAAGACCTTCGTCGTCGTCGATATACAGGACGTGTGTCGCAGCAGGGGCGGGGGCCACGTCGGACATCAGTCGCCTTCGATCTCCGGCACCTGGATGACCGACAGGAACAGACCGAGCTGGCGGATCGCCTGTGCGAAGCTTTCGTAGTTCACCGGCTTGGTGATGTAGACGTTGCAGCCGAGATCGTAGCAGCGCTGGATCTCGACCTTGTCGTCGGTGGTGGTCAGCACCACGACCGGCGTGCGCTTCAACTCGGGCGAGCCCTTGATCTTGGCGAGGATGTCGGTCCCGCTCATGTCGGGCAGGTTCAGATCGAGCAGCACCAGCGCCGGGCCGTTGCGCGCCGGGCCGTGCTCGTGGTTGAACAGGTAGTCGAGCGCGGTGGTGCCATCGGTGAAATGGTTGATACCGTTCAGGATGCCGGCGCGGCGGATGTTCTTCTCGATCAGGCGGGCATGGCCCTCGTCGTCCTCGATCATCACGATGCTGACGGAGCGGTGGTCGGTCATGCTGGGTCTCGCTCGCTTCGGTTGCTCTTGGTTTCGGCATAGATCAGGGGCAGGTTCACGCGGAAGGTGGAGCCCCGGCCCAGTTCCGACGCCACGTCGATAGTTCCGCCCAGCCGATACGCCAAGGCGCGGACGTGCGCGAGTCCGATCCCTTCGCCCGGCTGATCCTGCGTACCGGAGCGGCGGAACAGATCAAAAATGCGGGAATGATCCGATGCGGCGATACCGCGGCCGTTATCCTCGACCTCGAACACCGCGCGCATCCCCTCGCGTGCGCCCCGCAGCACGATGCGGCCCGGCCGTTTCGGATCGAGATACTTCACCGCATTCTCGACGAGGTTGGACAGGATCTGCTCGACCGCGAGCCGGTCGCTGACGATGCCGACCATCGGCTCCTCCACGATCATCTCCGCGCCGCGATCGTCGAGCAGATGCTGGAGGCTGCCGCGGATGGATTTGGCGAGCGCGGCGGTATCGAGCGGTTCGGGCGCGATCACGCGGCGGCCCTGGCGCGACAATTTGAGAATCGCGTTGATGAGCCGGTCCATCTTCTGCGTCGAGGTGCGGATGAAGCCGATCGCCTCGGGCAGATCCTCGCGCGCGGCAAGCCGCATGTCTTCGGTGACGATGCCGGGAGCCTCCGCTTCGGCACGGTCGATCAGGCCAGCGATCGTCGCGGTCGCCGCCTCCAGTTCGGCGGTGAAACCCATCACGTTGACCAGCGGCGAGCGCAAATCGTGGCTGACGATATAGGCGAAGCGCTGCACCTCCTCGTTGGCGCGGGTGAGATCGGTGGTGCGTTCCACGACCTGCTCCTCCAGCGAATCGGCAAAACCGCGCAACTGATCGCGCGAGTTGGCGAGATCGCGCGTGTAGCGCAGCACCGTGGCGATCGAGAGCAGCGCGACCATCAGCAGCAATACCGCCGCCACAGCCAGGACGCCGTAGAACGCGCGCACGGCCGCGCGCTGTTCCGCGTCGCGGATCGCCAGCAGGCGCGATTCCTCGTCGCCCATTCGCATCAGCAGCGCCCGGATCTGGTACATGCGGCGGGCCACCTTCTCGGCAACGAAGCGCTCCACCGCCTCGTTTGCCCGGCCGCCTGCGGTCAGCGCGATCGACAGGCCGCGCTGCGCAACCAGATTGCGGACCAGCGGCCGCAGCGTCGCGACATTGGCGCGCTGGACTGGATTGTCGGCAGTCAGCGCCGCGATACTGTCGATCTCGGGCGAGGTCTGCGCGGCAGCGATAGCGTAGTTGTGCCGGTAGTCCGGATCACCGGTCAGCAGATAGCCGCGCCGCGCGGTCTCGCCCTGCTCGATCAGCGTGCGGGTTTGCGCGATCGCCAGCTTGACCGTGTAGGTGTGGTTGACCGCATCGGTATGCGCCTGGTTGCGCATCGTGGTCCACACCGCCGCGCCCCCGGCGGCAAGCAAAGCCGCGAAGCCCACGGCCATGCACGCGATCAACAGGCGACCTATCGATTCCTGCGTGCCGCCGAAGACCCGTATTACCCGTCCCATCATCGCGGCGGGTGGTAGAGCGCGTCGCCGCAAAAGACCAGCGGAGCAGAACTGATATAGATCAACTCAGAGGGTCAGAGCAGGCGCTCCTGCAAACTCTGTCGACCGACGAAGCCGCCGCCCTGTCGCCGCGCCAGCTCGGTTTCGGCGGTAAAGCGCACGTCGATGTCGCGATCGCCGAGGAATTTGGTGAGCGATTCATCCTCGATCTCATGCCATTCCTTGCCGCGATCCGGGCCGTAGCGCACGCGCGGCAACAGCCCCGGCATGTTCGACCATTCCAGCAACTGCTCGATACTCGCCTCGTTGAGCATGTCGCGCAGGTGGAATGCGGTGACGTACGCATCGGGGAAGGCGCGGTGTGCGGGCAGGCCGCGTTCGTGCTCGATCCCCTCGGGCTTGCGCCAATAGCGCAGCACCTGGTTCGAGAAGCTCGGCGCATCCGGCCACAACCGCATCGCGCATTTCCAGGTGCAGATCCACTCGGCACTGCGGGTGAGGGCGGGGGTGCAGAACTGCTGCTCGAAGTCCGCTCGGTGCGCGGCGAGCGCGACGCGGCGCGGCCACGGATCGAGCGCGGCGCGCGCGACATCGTGCCACAGCGGCGCATCCGCCACCTGCTCGTCGAGGATGTGGTGGATCGCCTGCGTGATCGGCGGCATCGACCGGCCTGGGTTGACCAGCCGCGCGCCACCTTCGCCGACCAGTTCCCAGCGGCCATCGGCTTGTAGCGCGACGTCCTGCCAGCCGATCTCGCATACGCCGTGCGCGGGCGGGGCAGGGCCGGTGGTCTCGAGGTCGACGACGCGGATCATGCTTGGGGGCGGGGGTGGCGGCATGCCCTCTAGGTGGCGGTTCGGACACGGAAAAGCCAGCCCTGCCGCCGGATCACGTCGGCCGCACGATCCCGCTCGCCGCCAACTGCGCGTCGATCTGCGCGAGCAACCGGTCCAGCCCGGCGGCATCATGCGCCTCGGCGCGGGCGGTCAGCATGTCCTGCGTGTGCGAGGCGCGCAGCAGCCACCAGCCGTCCGCCGTATCGACCCGCGCGCCATCGGTGCGGTTCACGCGCGCGCCTGCGCCGGCGAGCCGGTCGAGCACGTCCTCGATCACCGCGAATTTCCGTGCCGCCGGCACCGCGAAGCGCAGTTCGGGCGTGTTGACCACGCGCGGCATCGCATCGCGCAACTCGGCGAGCGTCCGGCCGCT